>OKVD01000025.1_pt1 | contig 193590 bp, 170 predicted proteins | sample 1606881 | NCBI WGS metagenome assembly OKVD01 (sample SAMN03281011, study PRJEB24777) | human gut metagenome | isolation source: fecal sample PR176 from 1 month old male Indian infant, caesarean delivered... | place: Singapore | collected 2006-01-13
GTTTTAGGCAGGCGTTTCAAGGCGTTCCCCTATCATTCCACCTATCGGATTATCAGTTCTCCTAAACCGAACTTTGTTACATTCTTACGTTTGGTGCCTAACCTTTTCAGCTAGGAACGTGTCGCACCGTCAATCTCCTCAATCCCTGTCCCATACACATACTTGGTGAGGAAGGAGAACTCCGCCATTTCAGTATAAATGGTATCCACCAGGTCCTGACGGTCCATTCCCTTTACTGCAATCCGGTAGTCCTGCACATACTTGGTGATATAGCGCTTAATCTGATCCTTCACGTCCTCGCTTCCCTGGTCAATGATCAGCGTGGAATATTTGCTGGAAATGTACTCCTGCACTTCTTTTAAAACATCCGTAAATTCCCGGCCTTCTCCTTCTGGAGAAAAGAACAGGTTGTGGGCGAGCGGAGCCCGTACCTCGGAAAGAAGAGGTCCCCTATCATCTCCTGGCTCCTCTATATCATCTGATTCCTCTGGCTCCATTTCACCCGGGGCAGGCTGTTTTTCTGGCACAACTGCCTCGCTTTTTTCTCTCTGTTCTGATTTGTCCTTGTATTCTATTTCGCGTCTCTTGGAATCACTATATTTCTGCAGTTCTACTTCCTGATCATCACCAGCCACTTCTGCCATTGCTGCCGGTACACCAACTTCCTGCTTTGATCCCGGCCCAAATATATCCCCGGAGCGCTTTTCCCCTAACATCCAAACACCTCCCTGCTGATTGCTTCAATCGCCTTTCGGAACCCTTTACTCTCCCGCAAGGATAGATCCGCCAGAAGATCCCCGGCCAGACTCTGCGCCGCCAGTTCCGCACAATACGGCAGCTTAAATGTCACGCTTCCAAGCACCTGCTCCACATGTTCGCTGGCCTCGTTGAGCTTGATGTTGCTGGCTACCTTGTACTGTTTATCCGCATCCCATTTGTTGTCCCGCAGCAGGGGCAGCTGGCTGGAAAGGTAGCTGATACTCTTCAAATCGCAGTTTACCAAGCGGAGAACCGCATCGGCCTCCATCAGAGCAATGGCCGACAGGATATCATTGGCAATGTAGCTTCCACAGTCGATGATCACATAAGGGGCCATTTCCCGTAGACACGTAATCAGCTCTGTTGCCTGCTTCGCGTTGTAAGGCGGATAGGTATATTCATTCTCTCCCCGCAGCATCCCCATCAGGGTCAGGTAGTCATACTTTTTATGGGTAATCAGATTGTGGCGGACCAAGGATTGTGTCACCTGGGCTGCCGCCAGCACACTCCCCAGGGAATGTTCACATTCAAGGTCTGCCGGAGGGCAGATACAGGGCAGCATGGGAGCCGTCATATCACAGGTCAGGAGGACCACGTTCCGCTTCTTTCCAGCCAGGTACCTTGCCAGCTTCACAGCCACTGTGGATTTACCGCTTCCCGGACTCCCCCAGACCGCCAGGATCTGATTCCCCGGCTCATCCACGAAGTCCTCCTGCGCCTTTGCCGAGCGGTCGAAAATACTTCCTTTTTTGAAATTCAGCATTTACTCCACCCCGCTCTCGCTTTCTGCGGTTGCCCCTGTCTCCTCTCCCTGTACTGTTTCTCCACCGGCTTCTTCTACTGTTTCTGTTTCTTCGTTTCCGCTTTCCTTCTCCGTATTCTCTTCCGTTCCCTCACCCTCTGGCGGATATAGTTCTTCCAGTATGATTTCCTGGGCCTCCACAAACTTCCGGGCATTTTCCTTTGTCCCCCGGTACACCAGGGATAAATGCAACTTCCCTTCCGCCTCCAGTTCCGCAAGAACCTTTCCCTGCTCCGGTGTAACCAAAAGGGTCACGGTTCCCGGCAGTTCTTTCTCCGTCTCCTCATCGCCCCGTTCCCCGGTATTGGCGTCATATCCGCTGTTTGCCGTTACTGCAATAACCTCCACATACTGCAGCTCCGGCGGAATAATTGTAGAACCCTGCTTTCTAAAATCCGGCGCAATCACAGATACAATGTCACCACTGATCAGTTTTCCGGATAACCCATTGGCAAAGGCCTTCACACTGACAGAAATGGCCTGCTTTTCCCCATTCAGATTATAAAGATATGCATTCTCCGCTGCCGGTTCCTCCGCCACCTTGGAACGGACGATATAGTCACCAGGAGCCATATCCGCCGATGCATACTTGCCAATCACTTCATCCAGATTGTGCACAACAGACTCCGGCAGGTTGTAAGCTCCCACCTCCACGGATTTCACCATATCCTTTGTGATCTCATCCCCAATCCAGATGTTTTTTGTGACCCGGACAATCTCTGTTTTCTCGCTGATCGTCCGGTTAAACATCGGCGTGATTGCAAAGCAGATCACCAGGGACAGTACAATGCAAAGTAAGCCGATCACGGTTCTGTTCTTAAAGAAATTCATATCTCTCTCCCTTCTTCTCTATCCTTGGACCATACAAAATTCAGCTGTCTCGGATATTACAGGGCCATCTGCCTTCTCCTCCAGTTCAAACGGTTCATAATACATGGTGAATGCATTGGCTCTCTCAATTTCCATATTGATTCTCCTTACCTTACTGCAGATAAATCTGCCTTTTTTCTGAACCGAAAACAGAAAACACTCACACAGCCAATCAGTACAAACAACCTAAGAACCCTCTTCTTCATTTTCCAACTCCTCCTAAATATAATAGGCGGCAGCGTATCCAATCGCCAGGAATGGAGCCATTGGATACGCAGAGCTTACCTGCTTTCTGAAAAACAGCAACACGCACTTTGAGCACATATGAAACAGAAGCTGAAGCATTAATCCTACTACCATTCCCATCAAGGCACCCGGCAGTCCCAGCACAAGGCCGCAAGCTGCAGCCAGCTTCACATCTCCGCCGCCGATTCCCCCTTTTACTGCCGCTGCCAGGAAAAACAACGCTGGAATAAGCCCCAACAGACATTCCGGTTGAGCGTGCATAAGGAAGAGGGCGGCGATGCCGCCGCTCACCCAGTCCGGAATCTCCCGCCGTTTCAGATCCACAAAGGCAGCGGCCAGCAACAGATAGAGAAACAGAACTCCCTGCACCCTACATCTGTAGGCTCGGCTGTTCCCCGGCCTGTTCCGCCGCATCCGCCTGAGTAGTGCCAGTCTGCTGGGCAACAGACTGCTCCAGCGCCTGCTGATAGGCCGATAACACTGCATTGTGAAGCTGTTCCCGGAACTCTGCCGTTACCGGGAAACACACTTCCTTATATCCTTCCGTTGTCTTCCGGCTGGGCATGGAAACAAAGAGTCCACGCTCTCCTCCATCCACTACTTTGATCCCCCGGATTCCAATACAACTGTCGATGGTAGCGGATGCATATCCCCGGATACTTCCCGCCTCTCCTGGCGGGTACATGGATGTAATCCTTACGTCTACAGTAGGCATATAAAGTTCCTCCTTCTTTCTTTATCTTTCTGCGTTTTTTGTCAGCCTGCATAGTTGAACATCTCGGTAATGCGCCGGGACAACGTGGGTAACACATTTTCAGAGAATAATGCGTACAGACCCGCCAGCAGCAAAGCACCGATCACCACAGCCATCAAGATTTTGATAGCACTATCGATGAAATTTTCACCGGAACGGTCTGCAATGACTGCCCGTACTTTACACATGTTCCACTCTGCCGCACGTTTTACACGCTCAAATCCTGCTCTCATAAATTAATCCTCCTCTCATGATAAAAGGCAGCCTTTCGCTGCCTGATTTCCATCTTTACAACTGAAGCACCTGGGACTGGATCGGTTCCGGTTCCCCAAATGCAACCGGTTTAAAATCCCTATAGTCCACGTAATAGAATTCACTGGTGTCCTCATCGTATAGCTCAATCACATCTGACACCGAGAGGGAATGTCCCGTATAGCCTGGAACCTCCTGCCCTCCATCAAATTTCTCGCAGATCCTATCCAACTCATTGGTCTCTATTTCCCCGTCATAGACCATGTGGTAATTCTGTGGGGCCGGTTCTCCGAATCTCGTAACCAGCGTATCATAGCCAATGAATTTCATATGGATATTGACATCGGACTTCAACTGCCAGATCCGGCAGTTCTTCAAGGGTTCACAGCCCTGAGTCTCTGCCTGTCCATTCATCAGCCGATCGTATACGCCGCCCTTCCATACCACGGCTTCAATCCCGCCCTGCCGTTCCAGATAGGCTTCCAGTTCCTTTCCCTTAAAGATCGGGTCCACCACCGCCTGGCTCCCGGCAACATATCCGGCTGGGTTTCCAAAGTATAAAATCCTCCCGTTTTCCACCCGAATCCCACGCATGGGCATTCACTCCCTTCTTGTTGTTTCAATCACTTCTTTACTGCCAACGGCGTCTTTCCCAAGCGTTATTACTCCCATTTGCAGCGTCCCTGGCTCAAAAACCATGCCACATCTCAAGTTCCTCCTAACAGTTACAGACTCATGCCTTGTGAAAGAGCGGTACCGCTCTCCTCCTGTTCCATCCTGTTTTTCCCTCCCGATTGGTTCATCCGGTGGGCTGACTGGATCCCTTCATATTTCTCCTTGTGGATAATGGCTGCTTTCACATAGACGGTTTTTCCGTCTTTGTATTTCCGGTAATGTCCTCTCCTGGTGTGAGGCAGCATTTCATACCCCGTTCTCCTAAATCCGCCTCTTCCGCTGTTCTTCTTGCTAAAAAAATAGACAGCTCCGATGGAATCCGGGGCTGCTCCTTCCTGTTTCATATCGAACACCTTGATACTGTTTTTGTCTACAAACCGCTGACTTTGAATCGCCTTTCCTGCATACTCCGACTTTCTGGGATGCTCCTCCAGATACTTGCGCCGTCTCTGCTCTGCCAGTTCCATTTCCTGCAAATAATCCAGGAGACTTAAGAACACCGCCGTCACACCGTCCGTCTTTCCGACCAGGTTTTCAATGGGAATTTTCCTGCTCCCCTTCAACCGGTCTAGGATTTTAATACAGAGATCTTCATCCTTCTCTACCAGATAGGCACAATCTACGCCACTGCTTCCCTGTATGTTAATAATATAATGCACATCATCTGCCACCAGCCGGTTCAGGCTCTCCTTATCTGTTTGGGTCATCTCATAGTAACCGTATTCTTCATAGAGCCGCTCATTGATCAGCAGAAGCTTGGGAACACAGTCATATTCGGTATAATATTTTCCCTTCTCCCTATCGTATTGAAAATGGCGGCTTCTCTGCTCCGGCAGGATGGATGAGGCAGACTTCTCATCCACATACCGCCGTTTCTTCTCTGACTGTCCTTGAAAAAATGGGATCATGAGCAGCATATCCAGATAATGGTCCAGGCGCTTCCGAAACTGCTTCATGTCCCGCCCTGTCAGATCCTTCAGACAGCGTTTTCGGTCCTCCTCCTGGCTGTAAATAAAATCCGCCAGACGTTTTTTCTTGGTTGCCAGCGTTATTAACGCCTGGCTGCGCTCTTTCTTGCTCCCCCTCTCCAGTATCATTTCCGCTGTCAACAGGTCGCTGACTAGTTCTTTCCGCTCCTCCCCTTCCCCCACCATGTGGTTGTAAAACCGGTACTGGGGAAGGTTCATTTTGTCCACGTATTTAGACATCCGCTGCCCTCACTTTCCTACTTCTACCTACTGTATCAACTCAACACCATACCATGCTGTACGCCGGAAAGCGATTCACAAAAACCAACAAACATTGGATAAGAACATGCAGCAGACCTGGCAAAACCATGGGCCGCTCAGTGTGCTAAATCGCAATTCTCTTCTGACATCTGCATTGGTCCCGGACTGCCTTCCAATCCCTGGCGCATTTGATCTAACTCTTCCTGTGTGGGGTAAACCTGCCTGCCATCCCGCACCTCCCAAACACAGAAATCATTCCGGTCACAGAGCATGATCCGGTGCTGATAGGATTTTTGCATTTCCACATATTCCATGGCTTCCTTTTCATTGCAGAGCCACACCCCGGCCGCATACCTTCCATCCTCCAGAAAGCTGTATCCGCTGTACTGGGGTTCATGGTTCTCCAAAGGCAGGGCTCCAAGTGGGCGGATCTGGGAAAGCTGCAGCTTCTCCTCATCCGGCAGCAATTCCGGCTTTAACACCCCAAGCACATGATCCCGAATGCAGCGTTCAAACTCTCCGTTCTTTAAATTCACCAGAAACACAGACTTTCCCAGGGCATTCGCATTGGCTCCTTTCCCGCCTGTGCAGTAATAAAGTTGCCGGCCAAAGCCAGCCTCCTGGGCAGATTCTTTCAGGACAATCACCTTCCCCTTCAGAGAACAGCCACTTCCTGTCTCCACACAATCCCTGTCTGCATAAATCCGACTATCCGACATGGTATTCCTCTTTCTCCCGTACCAGCCCGGACAGGTCTGAAATCAGGCTTAAGCGGACCGCATCTGGCATGGTTTTAATGGCGGCGCGGACGTAGGCTTCTACTGCTTCCGGTGACTGGTCCCCCACCTCCACGATTTCTACCTTACGCACGGATACCTTTCCATCCTGGAGCTGAAGGGCCAGGATATCCCCGCCGCACATACCGGCCGCCAGACGCAGTTCCCGCGGAATTAACACTCTTCCCTTACTGTCCATCACCTTATATACCAGCTTACTCATCGTAGTACCCTCCTTCTTCGATTGTCTTGTACGCTTCCTCCGCAGATATCCCAAACAGGGACAGGATCTCCAGAAGCGGCGCCTGGACCGCCGCCATGGGATCCGTATCACCGATTAAAATCGCCCCCGGAATCGTCTGCACCACCAGCCCTGCATCCATTGGGATATGGGCATCGTTCAGTAAATCATGAGGGACTACTAACGCTGCTTCCTCCTCATCGGCAATGATATCCGTCTCACAGATCCCCGTTTCCACCTGAAACCGCGGCCCATAGCCGTTAGCTTCTTTTACCGGACTGGTGGGGGCAAACTCCAGCGTTACCAGATTCCCCGGGGGCAGGCACATGCTTTCCAATACACCTGGCGGCAGGATGATGCTTCCATCCTCCGCCACTCTTCCATTGATTTTCACGTTTCTCATCACGCCTCCCTTTCCTCTCCTTCTGCTGTTTCCTGTATTTCCAACTCATAACAGAACCGGCAAAGTTCCTCTTCACTCACACTAAGCTGCGCGGCCTCCAGTTCCTTCACAAGCGCCGCCAGCCCGCTTATTTCCTCCGACAGTTGTTCCAGCCGTGTTCCATTGCAGTACCCGCTGAACGTCCGCAAATAGCCCTTTACGTCCGCGTGATACTGCCCGGTTTTCTGATTCCTGACCATGGCAAAGTAACAAGCCGCCAGACAGCTGTCATCTACCTTCACGAAGAGGTGTCCTCCAGCTCCAATAATCAGGCGCTGTTTTCCTTCTGTCTGTTCCTCCAGCCGATGCTTTGCCCACCAGAGTTTCTCAATTCCTTCCATCTTCCGTCTCACCTCCCAACAGCCCGGCAGAAAACAGGTTCATCTGCTGTGGGCCCCATTTCTTCCGCTCCTGGGGATCATAGTTGGTAATGATTACCTCCGGGAATTCACACCCACGGTCATAGCGCTGGGCCAGGTTATTGATCCGGCTGACCGCCGTGATGTGGCAGCCCTCGTACAGTCCCCGGATATAGTCGCAATCGTTATAGCTGACCATCCATTTTCCCTGGCAGCCTGCCAGAGTTTCCCGAAGCCTCACATGGTTCTGCCTCGGGAACTCCACCTCATAGTGATCCTCCGTCATAAAATAAGGCGGATCGCAATAAAGAAAGGCGTTCTCCCGGTCGTACTGCCGGATGAGCGCCTCAAAGTCTTTATTCTCGATGACCGTATTCGCCAGCCGGTCCGCCGCCTGCCAGATCAGGTGGAAGGTCTTTCTCACATCAAAGGGCTGACAGCCAAAGGATGTGCAGCCGCTTCCATAGCTGTACCGGATTACTTTGTAGAATGCCGCCGCCCTCTGGACATCCCCCGGCTCTGCGCGTTCCAGAAAGAGGGAACGCAGTTCCTCGAACTCCAGGGGCGGCAGGTTATGCCTTGCCAGCTCCAATTCCTGTGCAAGAAAAGTTCCTGCAAACTCCTGTCCCTCTAAAAACCTTCGCAGCACAAGGAATTCGTCCCTTCCGTTTAAAGGCAGGAATCCCAGCTGGCGCAAAAACTCCATGGTGTGGTTCTTCACACAGGCATATAGATTGGTCAGGTTGGAATTGAAATCATTATAGACCTCCATCACCTTTGGATCCGGCGGTCTCCCGAACAGCACCCAGCCGCCGCCTCCGAACACCTCAATATAGCGTTCAAAACTGGCCGGAGACAATTCATACACCGTGTTCCGCAGCGCCTTTTTGCCCCCCACCCAGGATATAAAACTGTTGATACTACCTCGCCTCCTCTATCCCATTTCCTGCGTCATCATGGCATGGTCCTCCGATTGAACTTCCACCAGGTCGGGCTCCTTTGAGACCGCCCCATAGGCTGTGAGCTTCCTTCCGGTCTGGACATACAGTTCTTTCCCATAACCTTCAAAGTCAAACCTCCGAAATGCCTGTGCCTCCAGGTCTGCTCCCATCTGCTCCAGACATTCCCTGCCGTAGGTGGCATAAGTCACCTGTGCCGGATCAAACGCATACTGAGCCAACCTATCTGTCAGCTCAGTAGCCTGCTCTAAACTGGAACAGCTTTCAAACTCAGCCACTGCTTTGTATTTCAGCAGCTCCTTCTCCGTCATGGACGTTACCTTCACCGCCAGGTAGTTCCACCGTTCTATGTCATGATCTTGCCCTGTTAACTGCTCAAAAAGCGGAGCAGCAGAACGCACTTTGGCAATCCTACAATACTTGAATGATTCCAGTCCCAAACTCTCGAACACCTGGACTTTTGTCGCTTCATCATACGGAAGTTCCAACCAAACTCCCACTCCTAAATCTTCCGGGTTCGTTGCCTCTGGGACAAGGTACAGAGAAAACAGAGATTGGTGAATCTCTACCTGTTCCGGAAGCTGCTTCCCGTCATAGACTTCCTGCCACTGATCTGAAACACGGTAGCAGTAGCCCCTGGATGTAAACACGCCGTTTTCCGTTTCTCTTACATATGCTCCAACCTTTTCAGTATCTAAAAGCGGGTAAATGTCTCCTGGCAGCTCCTTTAACAGTGGATCCAGATCATTTTCAATGGTCATTTCCCCGATATCACTGTCACATCGGATCCCTGGGAGGAATTCAAACCGCTCCAGGTTATACAGACCATTGATAACCTGCTTCATATTTTGCTCCGGAAGAACCTTTAAAACCCCTTCATAAACTTCAATCTGCCGCTCTGTCATTTGTGACAGCTTATAAGCTAACAGATTTAATTCCTCCAGTGTATGATTGTAGCGCTCCAGAACCGATTCGATAAAACCCGGCCAGTACCCTCCGCGGTCCAAAAGATAAGGCTCCCCCTCCTTTAGTCTGGCCCTCTGAAACGCATCCTTTACCGCCTCCTGGTGAGCCGGCAGAGAAAGAACACTTCCCTGATAAGCAGGATCTTCCTCAAACTGGAAGGCATAGATCCATACCTTCATGGGTTTACTCATACCTCTCATCCTCCTTTCCTTTTCTCCCTCTTCCTCTTGCATGGTTCACTCCATGCTCATTCCCTGCGAAAATGTCTTCTGGACAGACTCAGCTTGCACCAAGCGGCATTTCTCCGCTACCTCCTGTACCAGATTAAGCGATTCCTCCAGAGCTCTCTTTTCTGTCTCTAAATCTATATTTGATCGCAATGCTATGATGATCGTCCTTTCTGCCTGCTGCAAATCGCTGCGGACACGTTCATAATACATCCATCTCCCTCACCTCCTCTTTCAGATTTATCGTTTCACAGCTGTCGACTGGCTCCTTCCCTTCTTTTTATGAGATGCCGCCCATCCCCTCCATGCCTGTCAGTTCCTGCTCCGAGCCAATCCCCTTCAGCTCCTGTTCCGTCTGTACACGAAATTTAGAATGGCCAAAATAGACATACAGATCACAATCCGACTCACACTCGATGCCTTCCTGTGAAAAACATTCTCCCCAGCCATCACAAGCTTGTCCGCCCCATTCCCGTTTGAGGACCTCCAGTTCTTCTGGATTCAACTCCCCATGGCTCTTGATTTCCAGCACACCCCAAAGATTATATTGATAACGTTCTACGGTTGGGCGCATACTGATTACCCTTTGTTTTAAAAGTTGATTATCCAGGTACTCTCCAAGTCCTTTTTCTGTTTTTAAGATATCATCTGCGGCAATCGCCTCCCGGATATCCTCCTCATAAGAAATCAATCCAACAGAGGAAAGAGAAGAGGAATACTCATCTTCATCCACCAATTCTGCCAACAGTGGACTGTATAGTCTGATAATGGAATCGTTCTCGCACAGTTCATTGCAATGCCACTCATCACACAGCACGGTTCCCTGTTCCGACCACCTGGTTCCATCCCGCTTCATCAGCGCCTTTCCCAGACTGTTCCAATCCAGGTATGCTTCACAAAACCGGGAAACATACAGCGAACCGTCATCTTTCATCCGCCATCTGGCATAGTCTTCTGGTGTTCTAAATTCTGAAAGGATCTGATAATGATCCAGGTCACTTAAAACATCCGTGGCCTCATCCAGGCTGCGGGGGCATTCCGCGGTTAACACCGCTTTCAGCTTTTCCACGATCTGTTCCGTGCCGTCCAACACCTTTTCTTTTAAAAACCAGGCAAACCGGTTCAGTTCTTCTATCTCACTCCCTACCGGAAGATAATGACGCAGTTCATCAAGCGGTCCTCCGTACTGATTCCATTGGCATTCGGAAAACTCCAGTATCCCCAGTTCCTTTTTGGCCAGTTCCATTTTTTCTTTATCTGCCGGGATTGCCAGAGAAACGTTTACCATTCCATTTTGCGAGGGGCGGCGCAGATGAAGCAGAAATAGCGAATTTTTATCATATCCCGGATCCGGAAGGTAGTTCTGATACACTTCTTTATAAACAGTATCCTCACGCTTTAGAACCAGACCACTTGGACAGTAATCCCCTCTGTGGTCTGCAAAATAGGAATCTCGGATCCATCCAAAATCCAGCATAGGATACAGTACCTCTGGTATCTCAATCTGTTTCCCCCTGCGTAATAGCTCTGCCGCAATTCGCCCCGGATCACTGATATCCTCCAACAGATCATAGAAATCCAGGTTAAAGGAAAGATTGATGATCTCCTTCAGCGTTCCGGGCGCTTCCAATTTAAGCGCCACAGAAAAAATGTCCTGTTCTTTCCTTGTCATATGCCGCAGCCGCAAATCCAGGAAGTCCAGTTCCTTCCGCATCATCTCATCTCCGTAATCCATCCCTGTAATCATCTCTGACAGTGGCTGAACCGGTGAAACCAGAGAACGGACCGTCACCGTCTGATTCCCGGCTTTCCCCTCGTCCAGTATCTTTTTTGCAGCCTCAAAGTCTGAAGCCGACATAGGAATTCTCATCAGCTCTGAAACCATATCCCCATAGCCAATCCGGATTTCTAACATTCCACTTCCTCCTCATTTAAGACAGTCCCTATTCCATGCCGGCTGATTAAGATCGCATGGATAATCAGACGCAACAGCCCGTCATGGAACAACTCCGGATCCCCTAACTCTGATAAAGACACATAAGGTTTTCCAGTACATAATTCCTTTGCCACACAGAACGTTGCATAGCTGTCCAAATCAGCCCCGCGAAGGCGGAATCGGCTGTAGTCAATCGTCCGCTCCTGCACAAATGGCCCGGCCTTTTCCCAAAGCCTCTCCTCGCTGCTCAATAGAAACACGGCGGCAGCGAATCCCGGTTCCGTCACAAGCCCCGGATATAAACCGCAGCGCATGAGCGCCCGAAACCGCCGCCTGTGTTCCTCACTTTTAAAAAACATAATCCCTTTCTCCCCTTCCTCCCGGAGCTTCCCTACCCGGACCGTCAGGGCTGATCCCGGTAGCTCCTCTGTCAACAGTCTGAGTAAAATCTGATAGAATGCAGAAGGCATTTCCTCATCCGCTGCGGTATACAGATGGCCGTCCCTACCCTGTTCTTTTTCTGCTCTCCACACATTGACATACCGGCAACTTCCAATCCCCGCTGTCTCTCCAGCCTGCCGGCTCCGGATGATTCCGCTTTTACGTGGCCTGAACCCTGGCACCTGCTGCATTTCCCGCTCCAGCTCTGCGATTGACGTCCCTTTCATAAATCTTACAGTCATGATTCTCAGTCCTTTCTTTCAAATCAGTGGAATTTTGACACAAAAAAAGCAGCTATGCCCTTATTTAAAAAGACATAACTGCGGTTCCACGGTCTCACCAGCCGTCAACACGTTCCTACCAAAGTCCGGCTGATTAAATTTCCAGCTCTTCTCTCTAACGGAATACCATGGATTCCAATTCATCCAGCCACCCCATATCCATCTCTTCTGCTTTTGAACTGATACTCTCCATACGGTACCCCAGTTCTTCCAGTCTGCTCTGGACTCCTTTTACACAGTAGTTGGAAAATCCTTCCGCCTCCTGTTTATTCTCATCGTAACAGGAAAACTCATACTCCACCCGTACCTTGTAGCCGTCCAGAAACCGCAGCGTCAGATCGCTGGTGATATAACCCTTAAGGCTCTCATCATTTAAGAATGCGGTCTGGATATCATGTTTAATCTTTTCCTTCATCCCTTCATACATCAGGCAGTTATTCTCCCTGTCATCAAAGCCGGTATGAAAGGTTATGGCTGTGTTCACTGTATAATCTTTCAATTTATAATTCACTACCCCTCTTGATGTATTGACTGTGTGGATTCCGATTAATTAACCACCTATTCACTGCTTCATCGACATCCCGCCCAGACCAGCTTCCTCGCCTTCCCATGCAGAATGAGACGGGTGTTCACCCGGCTGTTGAATCTCCTCTGTCTTTTGTGCAGGCGCCTCGTCCAGAAAACCTCCCAACCGGTTCGGAACATAATCAGACAGCCAAGTACCCCCAAACGTCTCATGGCTCTTAATTCTCCATATCGCCAGCTTTCCAAGATCGAGTTTCACACCCTCAAACGGAAACAGCAGGTTGGTCAATCCCTCATGGCAAAATGACTTCACATGCTTAAACTCTGTCCCCTCCAATAAAATGCCTTCCTGTGTTAACAGTTCGTTGATTCCGTCTATCCACTCCTGCGCATCCCCTCCGCAGCCCTGGAGAATCAGTCCTTCCTGATTTGTCATTCTGCGTAACTCATCGGTTGTGATCTGCATGAAATTCCTCCTTCATTTTTTATAATCTATTTAAAAAGGCCAGCCATTTTCTAATCTGGCTGACCTGGATTTTTTATTCTATGACCTTTTCATTTACATCTCCAATACTGGCGCCTGCTGATTCTCCATGCTCTGACAATGCTCAGTCACCAAATCATTCAACTCCTCTATGGAACCATACTCCGGCAGCCAATCCCACAGCATTGGCACTCTGCACTGGATGGCTAACTGTTTACATTCGCTCCAGTTTGAAATTCCCATAGCGCTCTTGAGCGCATCCATTTTGCTTTCGGTTGCCGGAAGGCTCAATGTATAGTTATCATAAGGATTCCCTTTATAAATCCATACTTTAAAACTACAAGTCTGTTTGAAATCCGGATCTGGTAACTCATTCCCTCTATAGATGGGCTCCAGTTCTACTTGAATCCCGCTGGTATAGCCAAATGCATGAAACATACCACCGTGTTTTTTTATATAATCTCTTCCAATCCCTTCATAATTAAATCTGGCTGCCTGTTCCTCCATAGCCATATCAGCGTTTCCCTTCAGCAGATATTCTCCTAATTTTTCTTCTGTAGTTGCGCTCGGCAGATATCTGAATTTATCCATGTTGAAGGAAAGATTGATCATATCTTGGAGTGTCTCCGGTTTCATCATCTCAATCACGGTTCCGAATACCGCCTCATCCTGGCTGTCCATCCATTTCACACGATAGGCCAGATAGTTCAGTTCTTCCAATCTTTTTTCTGTCACCGGGACCTCATACAGGTACTGGCGCAGATTTGGAATGGACGATTCCACATAGGCGGTAGCTGTTTCCAACGGAACTGTATCCGTTCCATTCAGAAGAGAATAGGCTTCTCTCATTTCTTCAATTGTAGTGGCAAACTGATACCTACACCGGGGCTTACTGTCCGGCTCAAATAAATTTTAAACATTTAATTTCCCCTCTCTATCCCTCCGCATATAGCCGATTCTATTTTTGATACTCTATTAAAAAGGCCAGCCATTTTTTGATCTGGCTGACCTGAAATTTTACCCCATATCCTCTTTTACCCGTCTCACATCTATGAAAAGGCCAAAAAATCGAGGTCAAAAACGGCCATTTTTTACCCGATTTTTTCCTCGATTTTTTGCCAAAAACCACTATATCTTGTGGTTTAACCCTTCTTTTTTTCTTTCAAACCACAATTCCGCATCATTATTACCACCTCAACATTCCCCGTCCCCGGAAACATATCCACCGCACAAACCTTCTCCACCTGATACCCTCTCTCCTGGAACACCACCAGATCCCTCACCAGGCTCGTAGGCTTACAGGAAATATACACAATTCTCTTCACTCCATAGTCGATGATCTTCCCCAGCGCCTTCGGATGAATTCCGTCTCTCGGCGGGTCAAGAATAATCAAATCCGGTTTTTCCCCGATATCATCGATAACCTTCAAAACGTCTCCTGCGATAAACTCACAGTTATCCAGCCCGTTCATCCGCGCATTCTCCTTCGCGGCCTCCACGGCTTCTTCCACGATCTCTACTCCGACCACCTTTTTGGCGACCGGCGCGATCATCTGAGCGATGGTACCCGTCCCACTGTATAAGTCAAACACGACCATGTCTTTCGTATCACCGACATAGCTTCTCGCCTTATCGTACAGCACCTCGGCCCCCAGTGAATTCGTCTGGAAGAAGGAAAACGGAGATATCTTAAACTTTAACCCCAGCAACTCTTCATAGAAATAGTCCTGTCCATACAGAATATCGGTCCTGTCATTCTTCACCGCATCGGACAGACTATCATTCCACGTATGAAGAATACCAACGATCCGGCCGCTTAACGGAAGGGAAAGCAGCAGCTCCGCAAATGGCTTCAAATCCGGATCCTCCTGGCTTGTCGTCACTAAATCCACCAGAATCTCCCCTGTCTTAACCGCGCGGCGCACCAGAAGATGGCGTAAATAACCCGTATGCTGCATCTTTTTATAAAATCCCAGCCCCAGCTTCTCAAAATACTCTTTAGAGGCCTTTAAAATCTCACAAAAATCCGGATTCACGATCTGACACTCTGTGGTAGTCACCACATCATAAAAGCTTCCGCGCCGGTGCATCCCCAGTGCCATCGGACCGTCCTTAAACTCATCGCCAAATGAGAACTCCATCTTATTACGGTATCCGCCGGACTGCGGACTTCCCAAAATCCCCTCAAACTCATAGGAATCGCAGACACTGTCCAGCAGGCTCTTAACCTGCTTTTCCTTTATCTCCAGCTGCTTCTCATAAGGGATTGTCTGGTAAATACAGCCGCCGCAGGCGCCGAAATGGACACACGGCTTTTCCGCGGTCTCCAGAGGTGACTTTTCCACCACCTCAACGATCTTTCCTTCCAGCCGTCCGCCCCGCTTCTTCGTAATCATCACGGACACCTTCTGTCCCGGAAGTGCATGCTTCACTGTAATCTTTCCGGATTCCGTCACCAGTGTCCCTTTATCCGGAAAATCGAATTTCTCTATAGTACCTTCATATATCTCGCCTTTTTTCACGTCATCTGCTCCTGTTCTCGTTTATTCCCGCAAGCAACGAGCCAATCATCCAACATCGTTCCTCACTGCCCTCATTCCTCACCGCTCCCGCCCCGACAGCGTCAAAAAGCGTGTCTCAATCGCTGAGGCACGCTTCTTTTTTCTAAATGTCCTTCTTACTGTTCAGAACCCTCGCCCGGTGTATCGTCTTCGAAGAAATCATCATCGAAATCATCGTCGAAATCATCTTCAAAATCCTCTAAATAATCCGGTGTGAAGAAACGGTAAACCGCATACGCAATGCCGGCGACTGCCGCTACAGCACCAATGATGGCAAGTATCCATAGAATACAGTTTTTCTTCTTTTCGTCTTCTTCTCTCTTGTGCAGCAACTCGTTCAGTCTGCTTGAATTCACGAGTTCCTCTACTCTGTTCATAGCTTCTTTGCTCATCGTATCGAATCTGTTCATATCATCCACGTCCTTTCTGAGAGCCTATTCCATAAAAAATATGCGGCAGAAACGAAATCTTTCTGTCTGTCGTTCTTATTATACCATCATCTTTATGCTTTTACTATCTTTTTTGATTATTTTTATTTATTTCAATTTTTAACCGGTTACAGTTCACTCCCCACCAGGGGCACCGCAGTCCGGTTCAACCGGGCTGCGGTGCCCCTGGTGGGGAGTGAACTGTAACTTTTAATCGTAATGCTTCAGATGGCTCACATTCTTGACCGGAAAGGCCAGTCGAGAAACCATATTCCCACGACCATCTGATCAGATCGGTTTCAGCTTCGCAAAGGACGCAAACATCTTCTTAATCCCCGCCTTGTCAAAACAGACGGTTACCTCGTAGTCTTTTCCGCCATCCTTTATCTCCACCACATTTCCCTCGCCGAACTTTACATGGCGGACGCGGTCGCCTTCCTTATAATCAAGAGCGCCTGATTTCTCTACGGTAAATGCCTTGCCAAACGCCGGTTTCTGAACCGGTGACGCAGTCTTTGACGCATAGGCATTGCTGCCCGGCCCGAAGCTGCTGACACCCGCGGCCTTATTTCCCCAGGTCGTCGGTCTCTGGCCGCCGGACGCACCGCCTCCGTTACCCGTTCCGCCGCTTCCGGAACCGCCCCAGGAACTGCCGCCTCTGGCATTTCCTCCGCCCTGGCCCCAGGGCAGGTCACTGTCATCAAAGTCCGAAGATTTCCGGAACGGGGAAAGCCTCGGTTCCAGCTTATCACATTCCAGCAAATCGGCCGGAATCTCTTCGACGAACCGGCTGGTCTTTGAGTAACGGGTCTCCCCGTTGATCATTCGCTGTTTAGCTCCCGTCAGCATCAGGAAATCCTGCGCCCTGGTAATTCCAACGTAGCAGAGACGCCGCTCTTCCTCGATCTCCTCCTTGTCATCCGAGGAAATCGACATCATACTCGGGAACAGTCCATCCTCCATACCACTTAAATACACCCGCGGGAACTCCAGTCCTTTTGCACTATGTAAGGTCATCAGCGTTACCCTGTTTTCCGAATCATCCATCCGGTCCACATCCGCGACCAATGCAACCTCCTCCAGGAATTCGGAGAGTGTTCCCTCGTCGTGATCCCGCTCAAAACTGACCGCTTTGTTGATCAACTCCTCAATATTCTCTAAACGGGTCTGATACTCGATCTCGCCTTCCGCTTCCAGCTCTTTCTGGTATCCCGACTCATCCAACACATCCTCAATCAGCTCCCGGATCGAGTAGTCCTCATAGCGGATTCTCTCCCTGAAATCCTCGATCAGCGCCGTAAATTTGAGAATCTTATCCGCAGCCTTTCCAAGCCCCGGAACCGCCTGGGCGCGGCAAAATGCGTCATAGATACTGAAATCGTGCTCCGATGCAAACGCCTGGACCTTTCCCACGCTGGTGCCGCCGATCCCCCTCTTCGGAACATTGATAATACGAAGGGCCGACAGATCGTCCCTTCCGTTGTCAATCGTCTTCAAATAGGCCAGAATGTCCTTGATTTCCTTACGCTGATAGAAGTTTACACCTCCCACCATGCGGTACGGCACATTGCGCTGAAGACATTTTTCCTCGATCAGACGGGACTGGGCATTGGTCCGGTAAAGAACCGCGCAGTCCTGGTAGCCGCATTCGCTGTTCTGAATATCGCGCACGATGGCGTCAGCTTCCTCCGCTGCCGTCTCAAACTGCTTATACTGCACCAGAGGCCCTTCCTCGTTAGCCGTCCACAGCGTCTTGGACTTTCTCCCCCGGTTGTGGCGGATCACCTCGTTGGCCGCGTTTAAGATATTCTGGCTGGACCGATAATTCTGTTCCAGCTTAATCACCGAAGCCCCCGGATACGACTTCTCAAAATTCAAAATATTACCGATATTGGCTCCCCGGAATTTATAGATGGACTGGTCGTCATCACCTACCACACAAAGATTTCTGTACTTACCGGCCAGCAGACTTACCAGCTTAAACTGTGCGGTATTCGTATCCTGATACTCGTCCACCATGATATATTTAAAACGCTCCTGGTAATAATCCAGGACCTCCGGATTGTTCTGAAACAGCTCCACCGTCTTCATGATCAGATCATCGAAATCCAGCGCATTATTCTTCTTAAGCTGGCTCTGATACTCCTTATATATCTGAGCCACCTTCTTCTGACGGAAATCGCCTCCCGCATTCAGTTCAAACTCCGCAGCCGTCACCAGTTCATTCTTAGCTGTCGATATAAAGCCCAGCATAGCCCTGTCTTTATAAAGCTTCGGATCGATCTCCAGCGTCTTTAACACCTGCCGCATCAGAGTCCTCTGGTCATCCGAATCATAAATAGTAAAATTCGTCGTATATCCAAGACTCTCAATATGGCGTCTTAAGATTCTTACGCAGGAGGAGTGGAACGTACTCACCCAGATGCTCTCCGCTCCGAATCCCACGATCTTATCCACACGCTCTCTCATCTCTCCGGCCGCTTTGTTGGTAAAGGTAATCGCCAGGATATTCCACGGATTTACCCCCTTCTCCTCGATCAGATAGGCGATTCGATGGGTCAGCACCCTGGTTTTTCCCGAGCCGGCTCCAGCCAGCACAAGAAGCGGTCCTTCCGTATGGAATACCGCTTCTCTCTGTACTTCATTCAATGTATCGTAAATGCTCATAAACGTGTACCGTCATTTCCTTTCGTCAACCTGTTATTTCGATTCCCAGATATTTTTTGATATCCTCAAGCTGTTCCGTCGCAAGACGGCGCCCGTCTTCGTAGAGTGCTTCCAGCTTCTTTCTGTCCTGTTCCGTTCTCGACACAGTCACCGGTTTGTCGGGACGGATCACGTAGATTCTGCCCGCCTTTTCCAGTTCATCGATCTCTTCCTGCATCCGGTTGTACCGTTCCGGCGCCTCCTCCAGAGCCTTCAAAAGCCGGGGCAGCGGTTTAAAATACCGTTCATACGCCCGTCTCGTCCATTTATCCACAGGCTTTTTCCTGTAGCCCTGATTCCTGGTCAGTATGACAATTACCTTTTCATATCCCTCATCGATAGCCCTCTGATAGGCAATCGGCATAGAACAGCCGCCGTCCAGATATTTCTTCCCTCCCACATCGATCATACGCGACATAATAGGAAGGCTGCTGGAGGCCTTCACCGCCTCTATGAAATTCTCGCACTCCCCTTTTCCGAAATATTCCGGTTTTCCTGTCTTACAGCGGGTAGCAACCACTTCAAACCGCTGCTTCGACGCCTCAAAAGCCTCAAAATCAAATGGAATCAGCGTCTCGCTCAATTCCCCAAACAGAAAATCAAAATTAAAGATCGAACGGTTTTTCACCATACTGCGAAAGCTCATAAACCGTTTATCATTTACGTAATCTAAATCCACCCGAATCGTTCTTCCGATCTGTTTGCTGATATAGCTCATTCCGCACATGGATCCCGCAGAAACGCCATTCACATAGGACATCTCGATCCCCTGTTCCATAAATACATCCAGCACGCCAGCCGAAAATACTCCTCGCAGAGAACCTCCCTCCAGTACTAATGCTCCTTCTGTCATGTCATTCACCTCGCATCCTATTTTATTGCATTTCACCCCGTGGGTCAATCCCTTTATGAAAATCCTCCCCTGTATCTACATTCAGTCTTCATTCCTTCATTCCATTCTCAGATTCCCAACACTTTCCCTTCGCGCTATTCCCCCTACACGAGTTTCCCCGTCATATTGCGTTTTTTACCAGCGAAGCCAGTACACAGCCTACAGAAACTGGCTCTGATACAGCTGATAATAAGCCCCTCTCTTCTCCATCAGCTCCTCATGGCTTCCGGCCTCCATGATATTGCCCTGGTCGATCACGAAAATCCGGTCGGCCTTTCTTATAGTAGAAAGGCGATGGGCAATGACAAAGGACGTACGCCCTTTTAAGAGCGCCTCAATGCCCTTCTGCACCAGCAGCTCCGTGTGAGTGTCGATGCTGGAGGTGGCCTCATCCAGAATCAGGATGCCCGGCTTCGACAGCATGGTTCTGGCAAATGCCAGCAGCTGCCGCTGGCCGATGGAGAGCCGCGCTCCCCTCTCACTGATCTCGGTGTCATAGCCGTGCTCCAGCTTCATGATGAAGTCATGGGCGTTCACCGCCTTGGCAGCTTCGATCATTTCCTCGTCCGTGGCATCCAGGCGGCCGTATTTAATGTTATATTTAATGGTACCGGAAAACAGGAAATTGTCCTGTGTCATGATCCCCATCTGGCTTCTCAGACTCTTCAGCGTCACCTTCCTGATATCGTAGCCGTCAATCAGTACCCGCCCGTCTGTCGCCTCGTAAAAACGGCTGAGCAGATTCACAATCGTCGTCTTGCCCGCTCCCGTGGGGCCTACCAGCGCGATGGTCTCCCCCTGGCGTATATGGAAGTTTACATCCTTAAGGATCATGCGTTCCGGCTCATCATCATACGCGAAGGAAACGTGTTCAAAATCCACTGTCCCCTCAATATCCGGCAGTTCCTCCGCTCCCTCACAGTCACGGATTCCCGCTTCCGTATCGATGATGTCGAAAATACGCTCCGCCGCCGATATGTTGGTTGTCAGCTTATTATAAAAATTGGCAAGGTTCCGGATCGGACTCCAGAACATGGCAATATAGGTAGAAAACGCGAGAAACGTACCGATGCCGACCTCGCCCACACCGATGATGCGGATGCCGATAAAATACAGCAGAAATCCGCCGAGCCCCCAGGTGATCTCCACCACCGGGCCGAATCCGTCCGCCACAACAACGGCGTCGATAAATGCCTGGTAATGCTGCTTAACCAGATCGTAAAACACGGCTCTCGTCTCCCGCTCCGCCGCAAAGCTCTGAATCACCCGGATACCGGAAAGATCCTCATGCACGTAGGCATTTAAATTAGAAGTCTTTTTTCTGTAGATCTGCCACCGCTTATGGGCCGTCGTCTCAATGACCAGCATTCCCACCACCAGAATCGGGAGGGTCAGCAAGGCCGCCATGGCCAGCCGGTAGTTCTTAATCAGCATGATGACCGCGACACAGACCACGGTAATTAAGTCCGGAATCAGCTGAGTCACGCTGTCTGACAGCACATCCTTTAAGGAATTCACATCTCCGATAATTCTAGCCAGTATTTTTCCGGTGGGACGGCTGTCGAAAAATCCGAAGCTCAGCGTCTGAATATGGCGGTACAGCTCATCTCTGATATTTAGAAGGACCTGGTTTGACACGTCCGACATGATGTACATACGGATCTTGGTCCCCACCAGGAAAAAAAGAAACATGACCACGGCCAGAGCCCCCAGCTTCAGAAGTCCCTTCACATCTCCGGACGCCACACAGACGTTGATGGCATACTCCATCATAATGGGCGTCGCCATGCTGATGGCAATGGTTCCAGCCATAATGAGAAGCACTACCGATATTTGCTTTTTATAGACCAGAAGGTACTTAAACAATCGGATGAGCGTATCCTTTTTCAGTACTTCCTTCTGTTCTTCGTCGATTCTGCTTGTATTTACTGACATGACTGCTCCTCCTCTCCATACTGTACCTGATAAGTCCTGTAATACTGCCCCTTTTTCGCCATCAGCTCCTCGTGGGTGCCGCGTTCTATGATTCTTCCGCCCTCCAGAATCAGAATTTCATCCGCATGGCGGACGGCGGAAATCCGGTGGGCGATGATGATCTTGGAACTGTCCTTCTGCGTCTTTAAACGGCGCTCAATCTCCTTCTCTGTCTCCATATCGAGTGCCGACGTGGAGTCATCGAGGATCAGAAGCGGCGTTCTCTTTGCGATCGCCCTGGCAATACTGATTCTCTGCTTCTGGCCGCCGGAAAGTCCGACGCCCCGCTCTCCAATCACGGTATCGTACTTTTCTCCCAGATTCATAATGAAATCATGGGCCTCCGCGCAGATGGACGCTTCCTCCACGCTCTCCCACTCGGTTGCATCCCGGTTTCCAGTCTTAATATTGTCCGTGATCGTGTCGGAGAACAAGAATACATCCTGCATAACCACCGTGGTCTGGCTCCTTAAAAGAGTCAGCGGCAGCTTCCGGATATCGATGCCGTCCAGCAGAACTTCTCCGTTTGTCACGTCGTAGAATCTCTGGGTTAAATTGACGATGGAGGTCTTTCCGGAACCGGTCACCCCCATGATTCCCAGCGTCTTTCCCTTCGGCAGGGTAAAATCGATGTCTGTCAGAATCCTCGAACCATATAAATCAAAATCCACATGCTTGAACTGAAGCTTTCCCTCGATCTTTTCAGGAACTACAGGCGCCTCCGGTTCCTTGATGTCCGGCTTCTGGGCCATGATCCGTTTGATCTTCTTATTGGAAGCCATGGCCGCAGCAAAATCATTGCTGAGCCAGCCAACCATCTCCATCGGCCAGATAATATTGTTGGCGTACTCCGAAAATGCGCCCAGTTCTCCGATGGTGATCCGTTTCTGAATTACCATGATGCCGCCGACTACGATGATCGCCATCAGCATCACCTTGGAAAGAAAGGAGACATTGGGCTGATACTTTACAATCAGCTTTGCCTGCTCCATATTTAAATCGTAATACCGCTTGTTGTGGCGTTTAAACCGGTCAATCTCATAATCTTCTCTCGCAAACGCCTTCACGGTCCGCACGCCCGCTAAATTCTCCTGGGCCACGGTGTTGAGCTCCGCGGTCTGCTCACTGATCTTGTCGTAGACCTGGCCGAGACCATTCTCCATCTTTAAGCCGTACCAGGCGATTACCGGCATAACGAGCAGCGGAATCACCGTCAGCACCGGGCTTAAGCGGAACATGCAGGTCATGATAATCACTGTGTGAATGGTACATTCGATGATCAGCATTCCGACAAATCCCATGGCATTCCAGATTCGGTCCACATCGTCCTTGACACGCGCCATCAGCTCACCGGTGTTATGGCTGTCGAAATATCCCATGGACAGCGTCTGGATATGGTCGAAAAGATCCTTTCTCAAGCTGCTCCCGATCCCCGACGCCGAATAATCAAAGATAAATTCCTTCATGTACTGGAAAATGGCTCTTCCAAAGCCGATTCCCAGAAGCCCCAGCAGCAGGCGCATAAGCATCTCCATCTTGCCGCCGACGATGACATCGTCAATGATGTGTCTCGTAATCTGAGGCGACACCGCATCCAGCAGAATACTCACTACCATGGCCGCTATGGCCACCACATACAGGATCCCGTACTTTTTTACATACTTCCCTAAATTCCTCATGTTGCTCCCCCTTTGTCTATACTGTGCCATATCAAGTCAATCGCAGTCCTAAAACGCGTTAAAAATTGCCTGGTCTGCGAATTACCGCAAAAAACAGGAAAAAGCCGTCAAAAACAGCAAATTGCGGCTTTTGACGGCTTTTCACCATAAAAATAACCGCAGTCCAGTTCAGACTGCGGCATAGTTACTCAAATTCAAATAGCAAACTGACTTCCATACGAAATAATGGCTGATCAGAGACCGAATTCTTTCCTGAGGCAGACTGACTGATTGTTATTGTTTATAATTCCACTGCTAATTGTACGAGATTTCATATTTCTGCCTCCTTTTCCTTTAATCGGTAATCTAGATACTAGAATACTGCCACTTTTCCGTTCTGTCAAGCACTTTCTGTTTTTCATGATCAGCTCTCAATATTCCAGTACAACTTCGATCCTGTCTTTCCCGCGGTTGTAATAGTAAACCTTCTCAGATAAAAAGTCGTCATCCGACGGCATCTCCCTGTTAAGATCCTTTAAACTCTCCCGTATCGTCTCCGGATAAACCTTTTCACAGTTATGGATCGCTGCCTCGTGCATGCTGGTAAACGCGATGTACAAATCGTTCCCCATCATTTCTCCCAGCCGCTTCGCCACGCCAGGCAGAAAGATGGCCACCGCTCCGTTGATCTGACTCTTAGTCGTGACGAACGTGGCGCAGGCGCCGCCATCCATACGGACGCTGCTATCCCGTTCCATAAAAATACCGTAGTCCTCATCCTCAAACCGTTCGACGTCCAGCCAGTTGAAGAGACGCGGCGGAAACAGCCTGTATGTATTCTCCATGGCGTCCTTCATCACCTGTTCCCGGATTCTGTTCCATCCGTCAAATACCACCTTCGGCACCATGGAGCTCGTGTACAGTCCGCTGAAATTCCCGATGCTCACATAGAGTGTCAGCGCAATATCCCCCGTCACCTCGCAAACGCCTTCTTCCAGCTTCTCTGCATTCTTCTCATAGTTCAGAGGGCGGATAACCAGATACTCCCGAATGGACTCATAATCCTCCATATGCCCCAGCGGACTGCTCTTCTCAATCTCCCGGCATCGTTCCAGACAGTCGGAAGCCTCTGACAGCAGCTCCTCCATGGTTTTCCCCAGCCGGAAATCCTGGTAGATCTCCGCCATATGGAACCGCTGGATATGGATCCCGGGACCGTCCCCTCTCAACTCCACCACCAGTAAATCCTCCGGTTCTTCTTCCTCACCGTCTTTTTGCAGCGTAACCTTCGCGCCCCACTCCTCTGTCATCAGAATCAGAAACGCCCGAAACTGCTCCACAAACTCCAAATACTCTTTTGTTTCTCTCTCTTTTTTCATCGTGCATTGCCCTTCTCTTTCTTAAATTTCCTGTAATCATGAGAATTTCATGGATTAAAGGATTTGTAAGGGAATTTAAAAATGCCCGGCATTTCGTGGAAATACGCGCAGCCCTCCACCATCAGGAATGCGGGAAAACGCGCAACCGTATGATTCTATCTTTTATTATACGTTTTAAGCGTGAAAATTACAATACTGGAAACAGATTGCCGAACCGGCAGAACAGAATCAGAACTTCAGAATGATATTATTATAAACCGGAACTCCGGCTCTGTCAATGACAACCGGCTCCTGCGCCCCTATATTTTTCTTGCAGTTCGCAGCCCTGTCAACCCCTGAACTGCAGCCCTTTTTCGACAGGCTTCGTCATATCAGACGGCCGGCGCGTTCCCCGCGGCCGGCCGTCTGTCACTGCTATCTAATCTCTCTCAATTCTAATCTCTCCCAATTACAAAGCTGAAAGTAATGTCGTGTTCACCGCTTACACAGTATTCCGGATAAACCGGCGCGCCCCAGCTGTCATCTCCGCCGACGCCCCGCATGGCCGCCAGAATCGTTACGACCGTATACCGCGGCTGCGGCAGTTCCTCCAGGTGAGCGGCATGCTCCAGCTCCTCCGCCGTATAAGGAAGAACCGATCCCTCAAAAGGACGCCCCTGCGCGGTAAACCGAATGCTGTGTCCCGCTCCGTCCGTCACCTTCATCCATCGGATTTCGGTGCGGTTTCCACATTCCTGCGGAACGAGATAGCGCGATACGCTGTTTGCCGCCGTATCCTTAAAGATTCCGAGGCGTGCGCCTGCGTTTCTGTCACGGTAATTCTCCTCCGGTCCCCGGCCGTACCACTCGAAATCACCGCCCGTTCCGCTGATGCGGAATCTCATGCCGAACAGCGGCAGCTCCGGCAGTCCTTCGCGTCCGAAGTAGTGAGCCGTGGTTTTAATCCGGCCTTCTCTGTCCACCTCGTAAACGACCTCCGTCACAGTCTCAGGAACCGTTGGCAGGCGGTAGGTATACGCGACACGAACGCTGTCTTCCCCTTCTTCCACCACGCAGTTTTTGCTGTCGTAAAGCGGAAAGCTTCCGGCGCCGTACCAGGCGGCACTGGATACGGAGAATTTATTGCCTCTGTCGTTATCCGTAGTCGCTCTCCAGTACACAGGCATGGGAATCTTCCCAATCCACTCCCGGCCGTCATAGACGAGGGATACAATGCCGCCCTCCTGCTTCGAGAATATTATGTGGAAGCCATTTCCTTTCACACCAATATTTACATCACCGTGGATAACAGTGAACGGAAGGCGGTCGTTATCAGTGTGATACTCTTCAACGAAGTTCTTACCAATACAAGTCTCACCAACACGGTCCTCACCAGCTCCGCCAGCGCCAATCACCCGGCTGCTTTCCCCGAAAGCCGTCTCATACCCGGCATCAGCCCACAGCTCCGCTCTCTTTTTCACCGCGGACACCTGATACACGTACTCTCCCGGCTCTGTAAATGCAGGAGCCGCCACGCTCACATACTCCCGCTCTCCCGGATTTACCCGGGCACAGAATTTCTCCGTATGGATGGGTTCGCCATTCCTTAGAGCCAGCCAGATGAATTCTAAATCGGAAGTGTCGGTAAACAGTCTTCTGTTTTCGATCTCCACACCGCAGGCATCCGGAATCAGCCTCAGATCCTGATAGAGGTACTTCACTTCCTGTGCCTTCGGCGAAATGGTTCTGTCCGCGTAGACGATTCCATTGCCGCAGAAATTATAATCAGTCGGCCTGTCGTCAAAGTCCCCGCCGTAGGCCATATGCAGGACGCCGTCCTCGTCGGCCTTCATCAGAGCCTGATCCACATAATCCCAGATGAAACCGCCCTGATACATGGGATACCGGTCCTCCAGCGAGGTGTATTTCTCCATGCCGCCCAGAGAATTGCCCATGGCGTGCATATACTCACACAGGATAAACGGCTTCTCCGGTTCCTGGTTTAAATACTCCTCCACCTCCGCGGGCTTTGCGTACATGCGGCTCTCCATATCGCTGGTCTCATTGAATTCCCGGTTCCAGAAGACGCCCTCATAGTGAACCAGCCTGGACGGATCCCTCTCCTTGAAATACTTCGACATGGCGAGGATATCTTCGCCCGCGTACGATTCATTTCCACAGGACCAGATCAGTACGGACGCGTGATTCTTATCCCGCTCCAGCATGGACTTTGCGCGGTCCACCACGCACTCCTTCCACTCCGGAAGGCTTCCCGGCACGTTCCAGGAAGGTTCGCAGGCCCCCATCTTCTGCCAGGAGCCATGGCTCTCTAAATTCGCCTCGTCGATCAGATAGATCCCATACTCATCACAGAGCTCATACCATCTCGACTGGTTGGGATAGTGGCAGGTACGGACCGCATTGATGTTGTGGCGCTTCATGAAACGAATATCCCAGATCATGTCTTCTTCCGTGACGGCGCGTCCTCTTTGCACATCGAACTCATGACGGTTGATTCCGCGGAACACGATTCGTTTCCCGTTTAAGCACATGAGGCGGTCTTTCATCTCGAAGCGGCGGAAACCGAGTTTCTGGGGAACGATCTCCACGATCTCTCCGTTTTCGTCGTACAGAATAACGGTCAGCGTATAGAGATAGGCATCTTCCCCGCTCCACAGATGAACCTCCGGCACCCTGCCCGCAAAAGATGTGTTCTCCCCGGCAGGCATGCGATCCCAGACAGCGGCGGTATTCCCTTCCCTGTCGGTCAGCATAGCCGATACACTGCCCTTCCTGTTTCCTTCCAGCGTTAAATCCACCGTGAGTTCTCCGGTCTTTAAGTCTTCCTGGACGCCTGGGCGGACAAAGATGTCCCGCACATGGCATTCCGGAACCGCGTAAAGATACACATCCCGGAAAATACCGGAGAACCGGAAGAAATCCTGATCCTCGATCCAGCTGGCGCTGCTTCTCTTATAGACCTCCACCGCCAGTCGGTTGACCCCATCCTTTACGAAATCCGTGATTTCAAATTCGGAGGGCGTAAAGGAATCCTCGGAGTAGCCGGCGAAGCGGCCGTTTACCCATACGTAAAAGGCACTCTCCACCCCCTGAAAGGACAGAAACAGCCTCTTATTCTTCAGGGCCGCGTCCGTCTCAAACTCCTTCACATAGCTTCCAACAGGATTATCATCCCAGTCCACATGGGGAGGCTTAAGCTCCGAGTGACCCTCCCACGGATACATCGTGTTAATATACTGACATTTTCCATATCCCTGCAGCTCTATATGGCCGGGGACCGTAATTTCTCCAAAATCACCGAGACTTCTCTCAGGCAGATAAAAATCCTTTTTCCGCTGCTCCGGCTTCGGGGCATAGGAAAATTTCCACGTTCCGTTTAGGGACTGACGCAGCTTCATGATGCCGCTGTCCGCCTCCTCCCTGCTCTCATAGAACCGGTGGTCGGAATGCGCCTCCAGACGGTTTACCGCAAACACCTCCGGATTTTCAAGCCAGGCTAAATCGGCATGATAGTGATCCATAAGTACATCCTCCTTTTTCACGTCTATTATAGGGCCGTCCGGCAAAAGAATCCATCTCTTTTTTTACGATTTTCTGCACTTTCTTACTCTTTGACAGCACCGGCCGCAATTCCTGCCAGGATGTATTTCTGGAAAAACAGATAGATCACAATCGTCGGCAGCATAATGATGATGATTCCTGCCGCCAGATTCTGCCAGGACCCCTGCTGCGCATTGGCATAATTCATCAGGAACGTGGTCAGCGTCCGCAGCTTGTTCTTCGGCATATAGAGGTATGGAATGTACATGTCGTTGATGATGGTAATCGCCTTGATAATCACGACCGTAGCTGTGGCCGGAGCCAGCAGCGGGAAGATAATCCTCGTAAACAGGCCGAAATACGAACAGCCATCCAGCAAGGCGCTCTCATCTAAGGATACGGGAAGCGTGGAGATGAACTGGCGGTAAATGTAAAGCTGCATCAGGTCTGAAGCCACATAGATGACGATCGGCGCTCCCAGTGTGTTATACAGCCCCAGGCCGTTGATGATCTTGAAACGGGCGATCTCTGTGACGAAGCTTGGAATCAGCATCCCCAGGAAAAACAGGCTCATGATCAGATTTTTGAACCGGAATTGAAACCGTTCAAGAATAAACGCTGTAATCGTACCGAACAATACGTTGAAAAAAATACTGAAAACGAGTATGATTCCCGTATTTTTAAAGCCAATCAACAGGTATTTGTCCCCCAAAACCTTCTGGAAATTATCCGTGGTCACACGGCTGAACGGAGGCAGTAGCAAGGGAGATGTATTGACCATATCCGCCTTCGTCTTAAACGCGGCAAACAGGGTTAAAAGGATCGGCGCCAGCACGATGGATACCATGCAGAGGCAGATCACCTGTTTTACAATTTGCTGCAGTGTACGCTGTTTCATCCTTTCTTCCCTCCTTTTAAAACGACTCCGTGGATGATCTTATTCTGAACCACGTAAATGACGACGATCATGAGCATAATAGCCACCGCCATGGTGGATGCCAGACCGAAGTTGCTGTATTTGAACGCCGTATCGATGGTATAGAGTGTGAAGGTCGAAGATGCATATCCCGGGCCGCCGCTGGTCATGACGTAAGGAATATCGAATACCTGAAGCGCGCCGCGGATATTGTCAAACAGGACGAAATCCACCATCAGCATAATGGCAGGTATCTGAATGTATTTGAACATCTGCCATGCGCTCGCTCCGTCAACTCTGGCCGCCTCCTGTACATCCTGGGGAAGGGACTGGAGCGCCGCCATGAACAGGATCACGTGATAGCCGGAGAAACGCCATAAGGACACTCCCGCCAGGACAAAGTTCACAATCTTCGGATCGGAAAGCCAGTTTCTGATCAGCGGTTCTAAGTGAAACAGGGTGAGGATCTCATCGAAGGCTCCGTTGATCGGTGAAAAGAAGTAGGAAAATGCGTAGGAAATCGCCACGCCGTTGATGATATAAGGCATGAAGACCATGGTCTTATAGAATTTTGAGGCGCGGAGCTTTGAGGTCAGCAGGACGGCAAACATCAGCTCAACGGGGATAAAGAGCAGATGGCCGAAGAAATAGACCGCGTTGTTTCTCAGTGACTGCCAGAGATCCTTGTTTTTCAGCATGTCAAAATAGTTGCCGATGCCGATGTAATCGTATGTCTTCGAATAGCCGTCCCAGTTGGTGAAGCTCATTCGGATCAGATCGAAGGCCGGAACCACCACGAAACCGATAAGCAGGGCCATGGGGATTACCAGGGAACTGGTGATAAATATCTTTTTCTGTCTTTCCAGTGAATTCATAAACTACCTCCCGGATTGTATTGATTTTACGGAATTTTGGGTATAAAAAGGATGGGGCGTCTGTACGGAAACCCCATCCCCTGTTACAAAGTCTTATTTAATTCCAAGTTTTGTTCTTGCTTCCGCCCATTTTGTATTCAAAGTATCGAGTTCTGTCTTTAAATCAAAACCTTCCGTAAACATCTGAGCTCCCAGTTTCTTGTAATCGAAGGCGATCTCATTCTGAATTGCCTGGAAATCATCTCCGCCGCCGTCGTACATAACCAGTTCCATATCTGGCTGCAGCGCGTCTGCTTCTGCCAGGATCGGATCTTTTTCCTTCGGGAAATTCGTCATGGAGGAGGCGCTGGTTACGTAGTTGATATATCCCGGATACCAGTCTTCACTGTAGAACCACTCCACAAATGCCTTTGCCAGCTCCGGATTCTTGCTGTGAGTCGTCACGCCCATGAAGGAGTCGCCCTGTACGATCACGCGGAACGGATCATCGGTGGTATTTCTGACCGGAAGATAAAAGGTTCCCAGTTCGGAGTAGTCGTCCGTACCGGTCTGAATGTTCTGTAAGCCCCAGTCTCCGAGAGCCAGGATCGCCGCTTTCTTCTGTGCAAACAGCGCTGTTACCTGATCGTTGCCCATGCCAAGAGGATCTTTTCCAAACACGTTCATATTGAAGAGTTCATTGACCTTCGTATAGGCCTTGTTGATATCCGTGCCTTCTGCAAACGGCGCATCGGTCTTTGCCATATCGTTCCAGTTCTGGCCGTTTCCGCCCTCTAATGCAGGCATAAATTCCATATAAGGGTAATCCGGCCATTCATCCTTCGCTCCCAGGGCGATCGCCATGAAATCCGGGTTTTCTTTTCCGTAGTAATCCTGAAGTGTCTGAGCCGTCTGCTCGAATTCACTCCATGTCGTCGGCACGGTCACACCGGCTTCCTTAAACATGTCTTTCCAATAAAATACGTATTCGTAACCGGCTGTCATCGGAACGCCCAGGATCTTGCCGTCCATGGCGTAGCCTGCCGCCAGCTCATTGTTCTTCGCCGCGTCCAGATCCGATAAATCAACCAGATAATCTTTGAATCTCGATAAGGTAAATGGTTTGTTGAACATTACGTCCGGAAGCTGGTTGGCGGAAGTACGCATCTTCATGGCGTTCCAGTACTCAGAATCGTCCTTGATTTTCTCTACTTCGATTTCCGCATCCGGATACTTCTCCTGAAACTTGCCTACCATATCGTTCTGATCAATGTAGTCCATCAGGTTGTTGTCCCAGATAGCAAATACAAGGCTTCCCTTTAAATCTGCCTTGGCCGCCTCCGTCTCAGGAGCCGCAGTTGTATCCGCCTGTCCGCCTGCTGCCGTTGTCGTGTCGGCTGCCGGTGCCTTTTCTGTCTCTTTCGAGGATGCAGTGGAGCAGCCTGTCGCTGATCCCACCACCATAGCCGCGCAAAGTCCTAATGCCGCAATCTGTTTCTTCATGTTTCTTACCTCCCTAGTTTGTTGATGATTAAAGTCTACCATTTTCTTCCACGCATCTCCATGAACTAAGGTTTGAAAACTTGATATATCGTTAGGTCTTTATTTTCGGTAAGCGCCCGGGCTGACCTGGCAGATCTTTTTAAATACCCTTGTAAAATGTTCCACACTGTTGTACCCCACGCTCTGGCTGATCTCATAAATTTTCAAATCGGTCTGCTCCATCAGCTCCCTGGCCTTCCGGATCCGCACCTCCGTTAAGTAGTTGCTGAAGGTCATCCCCTCCTCCTTCGTAAATCTGGAACTGAAGTATTTCTCATTTAAGCCCACATACCCGGCCACGCTTCCCAGTGTCAGCTCCGGGTTGGCGTAGTTGTCCATAATAAAACGCTTCGCCCGGCTCATCATATCCGCCTGACGCCGGTCGTTCTGATGGGCCGCGTAATCCATCACCCACCGGAAATAATTGTTGAGCCACAGCTCCAGACTCCCCATCTCCCCGAGGCGTCCGATCTTCTCGTAATAATTCACCTTTTCCGCAAACAGCGCGCCGATATCGTCATGGCTCTCGTTCAGGATCCAGGCCAGATTACAGATAAGATAGAGAAGTTCCTGCTTTGCCGAGGAAAGCCCGCTCCGGTAGAACGCCGCAATAAGCTTCTGCTTCTCCTCCGAAACCGCCATCTCATCCGCGGTCAACAGCCCCACCGCCAGACGTTTATACCGTACGAAGGCGTCCTTTGCCGCCAGATAATCCACGCTTCCCCTCTCCCACGGGCTGCATACCGCCGCCTTTCCCTTCAGCCAGTGAAGGGAGAGCCATCCGCCTGCTTCCTCGAACCTGGCGAGGAAATCTCCCGCCCCGTTTCCCTTCGTACTGATGCCCGCGGAGACTGGAAGGTTTAAGAAATTATTCCAGACACTGCACAGCTGTCTGCATGTGGAGACCACATTGTCCTGGTACTGGGCGCCATCGGAGATCCGGTAGAACATCACATAGCGGGAGGGCGAGATCGTCCCCAGCACGCACCGGGAAGCGACACGCGGAATCTGAGCCGCGAACTCCAGCAGAGGCCTGATCAGTTCTCCCTCAAAGTCGCCGGAAAATCTCCCGGCATGCTTCTGAAATTCATCGATCTCAAACTGCACCACCAGGTAGTCTCCATCAAAAAATGATTCATCCAGCGCACATCTTCCCATGGCCATGGCGCTCAGGCGCTCGGAGTCGGATATCGTTTCCCAGCTTTCTTCCGCACCGGGCTGTCTTCCGGCCTCGTCTTCACTCTCCCATTCCCCGCTCAGCTTTTCCAGCATATTTTTCAGCAAATCCCCGTTTAGGTCGGCTTTAAGCAGATAATCACAGGCGCCGAGCCGGAAGGCATCCCGAACCAGCTTAAAGTCGTCGTATCCGCTGAGCACCAGAACCTTCGGCATCACTTCAAAACGGCTGACTGCCTCCAAAAGCCCGATCCCGTCGAGAACCGGCATCTTCATATCGCTGATAATTAAATCCACGGTGTGATCCTTTAAATATGCCAGCGCCGCCTCACCATGGATGGCATCCGCCACTATCTGAAAGCCCATTTCTTCCCAGTTAATAAGAGAACGAAGGGTAATTCGGATGATGGTGTCGTCGTCTACTATTAGTACCTTCCTCATATATGCTCCTCCTTCGTCTCCGCCGGCATACGCAGCACCGTCTCCGTATACTTCCCGACCTCACTCCGGATCTTCAGTGCACATTCTTCTCCGTAATTTAAAACGAGGCGTGTGTTGACATTGGTCACTCCGATGCTCACATAATCTTCATTTCCCGCAGTTTCATTCGACAGGAGCCGGCGGATCTCCTCCTCCGTCATTCCCTTTCCATTGTCACGGACCGTTATATACAGATATGTGTCCTCAAGACGGGCCTTCACCGTAATCAGCCCCAGTTCCTCTTCCAGTCCGGAAAAGCCGTGAACGATGGAATTCTCCACAATCGGCTGGAGAATCAGCCTCGGAACCATGCACGCACCGCAATTCTTCCCGATCTCGTATTCGATCTCGAAGCCGTCGGAGTAACGGATCTTCATGAGGTAGATAAAGCCGTCCAGCACCTCCAATTCCTCGTTTAAAGTATAGAAACCGACATTGCTCCGGAACGAGCAGGACAGAATCTTAATTAACGCCTCCGCCATCCTGGCAATCGCCTCATATCTGGAAACCTGCGCGATAAAGCGGATAGAATTTAACGAATTTACCAGGAAATGAGGGTTGATCTGCGACTGCAGCGCCCTTATCTCCGCCTCGTGCTTCTTCTGCTGTTCCTCCTCATTCTCCTGAATCAACTGCTTCAGCCGCCTCGTCATGCGGTTGAAGGAATGAATCATGACACGCAGCTCAGCCTGTCCTACAGGCACCACATGGACATCCAGCCTGCCCTCTTCCACCAGCCTCATTCCTTCCACCGTATTGTGGATGGGGTCGATGATATTCTTTAAAAAGTAACTGGAAAATATATAGAACAGTCCAAACAGAACGACCGTTACCGCCACGATCGCCGCGGCAGTCCGGTTGAAATCCCGTGTCAGCAGTTCGGAATCGACCACACTGACAGCGAGGAGTCCCGATACCGGCTCCTCTGAAATGACGTAAACGTAATTTTTTCCGTCCAGTTTATGGTGCAGTTCCGTCTCTCCTCCTGAAACAATCTCCGGAATAAAGAAACGCATGCCGTCGTCCACATCAAAGACCGGCGTTCCGTCGGGATTTAAGAGCATGGTAATTCCCAGCAGCTTCTCTTTGTTGTACTCCTTAATTAAGTTTCCCATATGGGAAGAGACGAACAGGGCGGCCATCTCCACCACATTATCACGGTCCACGTCGATACCAGGGGAAAGCCCGGCCACTATGGTCAGCGTGTGCCCCTTTCTGGAGGTCGCTACGTTCCTGTCGTAGAAGCCGACCTTAACCATGTTCTTATCGTTCAAGGCCTGCTGATACCAGCCCGATGACTTAATCTCTTCATCCGGAAGAATGATATCGTCCTTCATATAGGTAGATCTCCCATCCTTCATATAAAAGATGGCGGACAGAATATCCTGTACCGGAACCATGGCAAAGTTAAAGGATTCCGACAGCTTAATCGTCGCGCTGTAGCGCTTCGCAAAGTCCTGCGTATCAGTCATCGCCGCTATTTTCATGATTTCGTTGTCATTGACATAGACAAAATGGGACAGCCGCAGGGAGACATCCTTCACCTCGCCGCCCAGTGTGGCAATGATATTGTCCTGGGCGCGCTTAATGCTGCGGGTCGCGGAATCGACCATCATCGTGCGGATGATGGCGCTGGAAATGAGGATGATAAGCAGAATGGGGATGACAATGAGGGCGAGAAACGTGTGATAATAAGAAGCCTTTAAATTCTTCTTTTTATTCAGCCACATCATGTCCCGCCCTCCGGTTCTGCCATTTTTTGTAAATAGTATTTCATATTATACAATACTGAAATCATAAAATCAATAAAATGGTTCGTATTTATACGCCTTCTTCCGTATCATGTTATACTCGATTACCTCCGTGTCAACGTAGGTATGAGAATAGACAAACGGCGTATCCGTCTTATCGTAATTAATGCCCTTCAGAAGAAGAAACGGGTGACACTCCTCCCCGCTTAAACCGGCCGGCCCGTTGATCTCCGGAAACTGCCGGTTGGTCACCGTCTGGATTCTCATGGTATCCCACATCGCCTTCCTTCCCTTGTACCTGTAAAGATAATCGAATATGGACAGCTCCGGGTTAAAGAAGCTCTGCATCTGCTCCCTGGTAAGCTGCTCCTTCGGGAAATGATCGATACAGTACATGGAAAACCTGTCCCCCGCAAAAAATGTCTTCTTTACGGCGACCATGGTCTCCCCCAAAGACACGCCAAGCGATGAGACGGCTTCTTCCCCGGCCGCCTCCGTGATGACGCCTTCCACCCGCACATCGGGCTTCCTTCCGCCCTTGCGTATGATGTTCTCATACAGCTCGGGAACGGCCAGGTTAAAGGCGATCCTTCTTGCCATGGGATTGACATACGTTCCGCTCCCATGCCTGGAAAATATACGCCCTTCCATCTCCAGCTCCTTAAGAGCCGAACGGATGGTGACCCGGCTCACCCCGAACATGGTGCTTAACTTTTCTTCAGAAGGAAGCCTGTTTCCCTTTTCCAGATTCATAGACTGGATGTACCCCATCAACTTCTTTTTTACCTGCTGCTTTAAACTGCTCTCCTGCCCCACTGTGCGCCTCCAATCTTCTCCTGCCGCTGTACGGGGTATAGTATACCATAAACTGCAAATTCAGGAAAGACTGCCTGACATGTTTCACTATTTCCGCCTCTTTTTTATGCATTCCGAAAAGTGGTAATACCATTTTTTCCGAAGTGGTAATACCACTTTTCTCTTTCTACAGATTTTGCCTCCTTCCCCTTCTATTTTTTGTTATATTGTACAGAAAATAATGTTATTCCCTTTATTTTATTGACTTTTTTGTACATTCGTTCTATCCTGAAACTAAATCAACAGAAATTTCGCGAATTTTCTGATTTTTTTACATTACATCACTCTTTTACAGCATCAGAAAGGATAAAATCATGAGTCAACTCAACGAAGCTTTAGATTCCTTTTTTCATTTAAAAGAACGTGGAACCACGGTCCGGACGGAACTGGTGGCCGGAGCGACCTCCTTCATGACACTCGCTTTCTTAATTGCAGTCCATCCCTCCATCATGGCCAGCTGCGGAATGGACAAAGGGGCCATGGCCACGGTCACCATCGTCAGCGCCATGATATTCACCCTGATCTGCGGCTTATACTGCAACATCCCCTTCGTCCTCGCCACAGCCATGGGCAGCAACGCGCTGATCGCCTACTCCATCGTCGGCGCCGGCATTACAACCTGGCAGGTCGCGCTGGGAATGAATTTTATCTCCGGTGTCATTTTCGTCATCATCAGCGTATGCAACATCCGTGAAATGGTGGTAAAGGTCATACCGAAGGGGCTCAAGATCACTATGGGCGCGGCGGTCGGTATGTTTATTACGGCCACCGGCATGTCCAACGTCAAGCTGATCCGCCTCAATGATTCCGGCTTTTTAAAGCTGGGAGATTTACACAGCCCGGAAATCATTCTGGCTGGAATCACCCTGCTGCTTATCCTGGCCTTCACCTCCAGAAAAATGAAATCCGGTCTCCTGCTGGCCATGGTCATCGGTACCGTAATCGGCATCCCCATGGGGCTTACCACCGTTCCCAGCCATTTGATCAGTATGCCGCCTTCCATGGCTCCGGTTGCATTTAAGCTGGATATCCCGGGAGCGTTAAAACTCGTCTATGTGCCGTTTATTCTCGCCTTCTTCATGGGAGACTTTTTCTCCACTGTAGGCAATCTGTTCGGCATCGGCTCCAAGGCCAACTTACTGGATGAGGAGGGCAACTTCCCGGATATCAAGAAGCCCTTTATCGTTGACGCCGTAGGCACCTGTGTCGGCACCGTCATGGGAACCAACACGGTCACCATATACGCCCAGTCCGCCGCCGGGGTAGAAGCCGGAGGAAGAACCGGACTCACCGCCGTGGGCTGCGCCATCTGTCTGGGACTGGCCCTGTTCTTTACCCCGGTAGCCCTGATGGTTCCCAACAGCGTATCCTCGGCCGCTCTGATCACCATCGGCTTAGGCATGCTCACCTGTATGGAGAAGCTGGACTACTCTGATTTCACGGAGTACATGCCGGCCTTCGCCTCCGTAATGGGAACCGCCTATACCTACAATATTGCCACGGGACTGACCCTGGGCATCATCACCTGTGTCATCACCAAACTCGCTGCCGGTAAGGCAAAGGAACTGCATCCTGCCATCTATATCATTGCGGTTCCCCTTGTCTACTATCTGGTAGCGCTCGCATAAGGAGGCGTTCCATGGGAGTCACTCTGTTTAAAAGCTGCAAATTTCTCTTCGCCGGAGCCGATCCGGAGTCTGTCTCCACCGGCCTTTCCGTCGCGGTAGAGGATGACAGGATTCTGTTTCTGGGAACTGAAAAAGAGTATTGCGAACAGCATCCGGAGACAAGCTTGCCCACCGTCATCGACTGTACGGATAAGCTTGTCATGCCGGGGCTGGTGGATGGCCACAACCATCTGTGCAACACGCTCATGAATATTTCCAGAGCGTTTCCCTTCGATTACAGCCACATCTCGGATCACATGCTCACCACCATACACGATCCCTATGGGTGGCTGACGCCGGAAAGCCTGTACGACATCACCATGACTTCGGCCATCAACGCATTAAAACACGGAACTACAACCGTGGAGAACAGCACCATCCTGCCGGACACCGCCTATGAGGCCATGGATACCAGCGGCATACGCGGCATTCTGGCTCCTCAGATGGCTTCCTCCTTCCGTCTGGATTCAGATCCCCTGAACTGGAAGCAGGCGCTGGAAAAGACGAAGTCCTGCATTGAACATTACCACAATCCAAAACGCCGCATGTCGGTGGCCGTACATATTCATGACCTGTGGGACTGTATGGAAAGCCTGATGGACGGCGCGCTGGAGCTGGCGGAGCAGTATGATACCCGGTTCGTCACCCATTTCTGGGAATTTCAAAACGCCGTGGAACGGGCTGACGAGATGTGGAGGGACGACGGCGGCGCCTTCTCCCACTACATGAAAAAGGGACTGATCACCTCCCGCAGCGTGCTCTTCCACGGCTCCATGCTCCGGGAACCGGAGATCGAGGCCATCGCCGGTACCGGCGCTTCCATCATACATAATCCCGATATCAACGGCACCAACTGCGGAAACTGCGCCTACGTTCCCTACATGCTGAAAAACGGGATCAATGTCGGACTCGGAAGCGATTACGGCTCCCTGGACGCCATGTCGGCCATGAAGCTGATGCTCATCGTGCACAACATCATGCCGCGGGCTGAACGGGTTCTCCCCTATCAGGCTCCATTTTACGCAGCCACCATGGGAAGCGCCCGCGCATACGGCCTCGATCAGGAGATCGGTTCCATCAAGCCGGGCAAGAAGGCAGATATCATTACCATTGATTTAAAGAAAGCGCCTCATCTGCTGCCCCTGTGCACCAGCCTTCTGGAGGTCAGTCCGGAACTTCTCTACTTCCTCTTCACCCGGAACTGCGCCGGAACGACCACCAGCGAGACCATGGTGGACGGGAAGCTCCTTCGCCGTGATGGGGAATTTCTAAACCTGGATGAGGAAAAATTCGTCAAGAAGACCTTTGACTGGACGGAACGGTGCATGACTGATCTCATGGAAAAGCACCGATTCGGAAAACATTATGCCCGAATCATCCATCCGGATTTCATGAAGGATGGGGATATCACCTGGGACGTGCTGAATTAAATTCTGACTTATCCACAGAAATATGGCCGCAGCATCAGCGGATTCCTATCGCTGATACTGCGGCCATTATTATTCATCTTTCACAAAAGTTTCTACCCTCGTCTCCATGCGAACCTTCTCCCCCTTGCGGATCTTATAGGCAACCGCAGGGATAGACGCGTTGGCGTAAAGCACATTCGTATTGGGATCGGCTCCGATCACGACGCCGGCCGCCTCCGGGCCTTCGCCGGATACGGTACAGCCCTGTTTTCTCCAGGCAGCGGCGGCCGTCTTTCCTTCTGCCGACTCTCCGTACCCTTCTGTAAATTTCTCCACGGCAAAACCACAGTCATAGGCTGTGCAGTCATAGTCGCTCTCCACCTCATGGATCCGCATATGGCCATACTCCGTCGGCACCACGACCGAAGTCACCCGGATTCCCGGGAACGGCTGCCAGTCGCTGACTACCCGGTCCGCAAAGATATGGTACGATTCGCTTACCTTCCTGACAAACACGTAATCATCACCGTCAATCACGAAAGCCAGAGCAGAATCCGGTGCATTCTCATGGAGCACAATCTGGCTGCGCGCCACGGAAAAACCGAATTTCGTGGAATACGCGAACTTGGAGTATTTCTCCGGCACATGGCCGTGGCCGTATTTCTCGCAGACGCCGGCCGGGTAGGCAATCACATCTCTTCCGCGCCGGTGTACAATCATATTGGCCTGGAGCATCATTTTCACCTCTGCCAGAGCCGGAAGCGGTGCGGCCTCCGCGCTCCAGAACGGGTGGTCATCCGGAAGCGCCAGACACAAAAGCGTCTTCATTCCCCAGTACGGCGACCCCGGCGCATTGTAGCGCTCTGCCATGATTAAATTCGGATACGCGTAACCGATGGTCAGCACGCCGTCCCGATCAAATATCTTCTGCTCGCACCACCAGTTCAAATGGCGGGCGAGAATTCCCTTTACCACGGCCACGGGAATGTCATCGAGGCCGGCAAATACATAGGCCGCCCAGAACGCCGCCTCGCCAAACCGGTAGGATAAACTCCTTCCATAGGGAAGCGCCGCCCCATCCGCATCGAACCAGCAGATGAAATCCCCGGCGAAGATTCTGGCCCGTTCCCGGAAGCGGGCGCACCGTTCCGGATCGTCATCCGCCATGGCCACGGAATACAAAAGCCCGTAGTAATGCATGGCAAATGAGATATAGTAATCCTTCTGCCCCGACGCGCCGTCCCGGTACCAGCCGTCTTCCAGATAGTAGCTTTCGATCTTATCCAGGCCGGACTTCAGATTATCTGCATCGTAGCGGCAGCCGTTTTTCATAAGAGCCACATTGACCAGAATCATAAAAAACTGCCAGTTGCAGTCCGGTATGATGTGCTCGTTAATCGCGTAAAGCCAATCCGCCAGATGCTTCTGCCCTTCCGCCCCGAGGGGCTCCCAGACCTTCTCCGGCGTAAAGATCATCCCGCTTGCAATGGCCGCCATCTCCACAAACCTCTGGTCATAATCCGTAAAGCCGCCCCAGTATTCCGGATGCGCCGGGTCTGTTCCGTTCCTAAGCCCCTTCTGATAGATTTCCTCAAAGGCGCCGTTTACTCCGCCGCCCTTCCAGAAGGGAACCAGGGCCCACAGCGGCCGGGAAAATGCCTCCATCTCGATGCTGACCTCCGGATAGGTCACTCCGCTGTCTCCCAGATGCAGACGGGCGCCGCCCTCGCTGTATAATGGTTTTAAAGGATTCAGGACGGAGAACATCCAATCCCTGAAATCCTGTTTCGTCTCTAATCTCATTTTTTTTGCCTCCTCTACCAGTATGGGTTCCAGTCTTTCGAGAGTCTCGTCAGCGCTTCCATATAGAAGTAATCGCCCCAGATGTTGCACTCGTCAACGCCCTCCGGCGTACACGTGTTATACGGAGATTTCTTGGAGTAGGTGCTGTGAAGAACCAGGCCGTTCGATTCCGCCCCGCTCTTTACCGCGTAATTTTCCACCACGGACTTCATGATTTTCTTTGCTATGGAGGTGTAATATTTTGCATCCTCATCGTTTAAATATTTCGCCATTTCCAGCATTCCACAGGCGGCGATGGAGGCAGAGGAGGAATCCCGCGGCTCCCCGGAACCGTCTCCAAATTCCAAATCCCAGTACGGTACGAGATCTTCCGGCAGATGGTCCAGGAAATATCCTGTCACATGCTTAAAATCGCTGATATACGCTTCCCGCTTCGTATACCGGTAAGCCATCGCCGTGCCGTAGACGCCCCACGCCTGGCCTCTGGCCCATGCGGAGCCATCCCGGTATCCCTGGCAGGTCGCCCCGTGATCCGGTTCTCCCGTCTCCATATTCATGAAAAAGGTGTGCCACGTAGAGTAATCCTCCCGAATGACATTGGCGATCGCCGTATGGATATGCTTCTCCGCAATATCCCGGTATTTAGCGTCCCCGGTCTCCTCCGACGCCCAATAGAGCAGGGGCAGATTCAGAAGACAGTCGATGATAAACCGGTAGTTCTCCGGCTGATCCATCGGCCCCCACGCCTGGATAAATTCCCCGGTCGGATGGTATCTGGTGATCAGCTGGTCCGCCGCCATGACAGCCGCCCGTTTTCCCTGCCTGCTTCCGGTCAGCTTGTATCCGGCGACGCAGGAAGGGCTGTAGAGAAAGCCCATGTCGTGATGGTCCACGTCCGCCTTCGTCTCGATTCTCTTATAAAAGCTGTCGATCTGAATCGCTCCTGCTTCCTTCAGAGCCTCGTCCCTGCTCCATTCATATGCCAGCCATATCTGGCCGGTCCAGAAGCCCGTCGTCCAGTTGACATTGGGTGTCGGCCGGTAGAAGCCCTCCTCGCTGTACGCCTTCTTGAAGGAATGCGTAAATTCCTTTAAATTCTCCTTCACCTGTCCGGCGGCAAAATCCATAGCCTGACGGCACGCCTCCCCGGACAGCTCATTCTTTTCATTCAGACGTCTGATCGTATCCGCATTCATGTTTTAAAACCTCCTCGTAGTAGTTCTGCATCAGATAAAACGCCGGTTTCTTCCGGCTCCTGTCCTCTGTGATCAGTCCCTTGATGTTATATCCCTTCTGGTACTTTCCCAGCCGCTTCGGCGTGCGGAAATCAAACAGGATCCAGGGCGTTGTCCCCTGAATATACGGAATCCTCCGGAACACGGCGATCTGGTTTTCGTAGATCTCCTCCTGTTCCTTTACTGTTCCTCTGACACGTCTGGCGCTGTTGTCGTTCTTCTCTTTCGTTCCGGTTCCGGCTTCAGCTTCCTCTGCCTCAAATGCCCCATCCGCGCCGAATTCGCTGATGATGACCGGCTTTTCCGGCGCCGACTGTTCCAATATGGTGCTCAGTTTGGTGTAGTCCGGATCATACCAGCCGTAATATTCATTGAGTCCGATCACATCCAGATGCGTCTCCAGCCGGTCCGCAATCCGCAGATTCACGGTATCCACCAGACAGGCCGCGGAGATCAGCCTGGACGGATCGGAACGCCTGGCATACTCCGCTAAGTCCGCCATGAAGCGGTATCGCTCATCCGTATCCGGATTCTCATTACCAACGGACCAGATGATGACGCTGGCCCTGTTCGCATCCCGTTTCATCATCTCACTTAGCTGGCTTTTCGCCTGTTCAAAGGTATCCGGATTCCCAAAGTCGATCCACCAGTACACGGGGATCTCCTCCCACAGAAGGAGGCCTTCCTCGTCGGCCAGCCGCGCCGCCCATTCCGTATGGGGATAATGGGCCAGGCGGACGAAATTGCAGTTCATCTCCCTGGCCAGGCGGAAGGCTTCCCGTATCTCCTCCTTCGTCACCGCCTTTCCATGGTCCCTGGAGTCCTCATGGAGGCAGACACCACGCAGGAACAGAGGCCTGCCGTTCAAGCGTATGGAACGGCCCGCCGTCTCAATGGTACGGAAACCGACGCGGTCCGAGATCCGGTCGGAAGCCCGGTTCTCCCCGTCATATAAAGTCAGCCGGGCGTTATAGAGCCTGGGATTTTCAGGGCTCCACAGCTCCAGCTCCGGAACCTTCAGCTTCAGCCGGCCCGTTCCGTCGGGGCCGAAATCCATGATTTCACAGACTCCGATCTCCGGTATTTCAAAAAATGCATTGTAATCAGGCGAAATACTGCCGGCTGCCACCGCTTCCACTGTAATTTCCCGCTCTCTTCTTCCGCTCAGTCTCACCTTCATATCCTGAATAAAGACCTCCGGAAGACGAACGAGTGTTACACTCCTGTAGATTCCTCCATACGGAAACCAGTCCGTGTTGAGCGAAGGCACATCCGCCTGATGCCTGGTCCCATCCGCCACGACGATCAGCCGGTTATCCGCTCCCTCCTTCAGACTCTCTGTCGCCTCCACGCAGAAAGGCGTGGAGCCGCCTCTGTGAACGCCGAGAAAACAGCCGTTTAGAAACACCCTCGCCTCACCGGCCACCGCTCCGAACCGGATGAACACCCGCTCATTTCCACGGCTTCCATATGAAAACCGGCGGCTGTAAACCGCCGGTCCCTCATAGTAGAAATACTCCGGTTTTGCGAGATTAAAGACACCGGGAACCGGCACGGTTTCCCAGTCGTCGAAGGCATAATCAAGGGGTACCGCGCGCCCTTCCTCATTCGTCCCCTCCTCCAGAAACCATTTGGCCCGGAGACAGTTATCGTATAGGTCCACGGAGAAATTCCAGAGTCCATCCAGACTCTCTTCCTCTCTCCCTCCCTGCATAATCAGGCTTTCCGCCCTGATTAAGGGAGCGGAATAAGCGTTTTTGTATGCCTCGTTGTGAATATTGTCCACGAAATTTTTAATCTCTTCCATTGAAACCAGCCTTTCCCGATCAGCCCTTTACGCCAGTCGCCGCGATGCCTTCCACAAAATACTGCTGCAGTGTCAGGAACACGATCAGAACCGGAATTAAAGACAGTACGGAGGCCGCCATGATCAGGCCGTATTCAGAGCTGTACTGGCTTAAGAACATTTTTAATCCCAGCTGAAGGGTCTTCTTGGCTTCCGTTTTTAAGTAGATGAGCGGTCCTAAGAAGTCATTCCAGGTGTTGACGAAGGTGAAGATCGTCAGTGTGGAGAGCGCGGGCTTGGAGAGCGGAAGCATGATCTTCGCCCAGATCTGATACTCGTTCATACCGTCGATCCTGGCCGCCTCACAGAGCTCATCCGGAATTCCCTGGTAGAACTGTCTCATCATGAACACGCCGAAGGCAGAGAATGCCTGGAGGCAGATAATCGCCAGATGCGTATCGTTGAGTCCGAAGCTTCTCATCATCATGAACTGCGGAACCATGTATACCTGCCACGGAACGGCGATGGTTGCGATATAAGCCAGGAACAGTCCGTTCTTATGCTTGAAATTCAGTTTTGCAAATGCATACGCTGCGAAGCTGCTGGTAAGCAGCTGTAAACATGTAACGATTAAAGTGATCTTGACCGTATTTACGACGAATTTCATAAGAGGAATCTTCGTCCAGATATCTATGTAGTTTTTCCATCTCGGATTCTCCGGTATCCACTGAATCGGGAAGATAAATACATCCTTATCCAATTTCAATGAAGCTGACACCATCCATGCAAACGGTACCAGCATAAGGAATGCAAAGACGATCAGGACTGCATAGAGAATAACCCGGCTGATCTTATAATTTGTGCTTTGTACTTTCATATTTATTCCTGCCCTCCTTAATTCGCATACTTCTTCTCACCACGGAACTGGATCAGCGTGATGACAAGGACCATCAGGAACAATACCATGGCGACCGCGCTGGCATATCCCAGATTCCAGTTACGGAACGCTTCCTCGTAAATATGGTAGACGAGAACCATGGCTGAGGAGCTGACAACGCCGTTGGAACCGCCGGCCAGCATGTATACGATATCGTAAACCTTGAAACAGTTAATCGTTAAAATAATCGTGACAAAGAACGTCGTCGGCTGCAGCTGCGGCCATGTGATGTAGCGGAAACGCTGAAGGGAATTAGCCCCGTCTAAGCTGGCCGCCTCATAGAGCTCGGCGTTGATTCCCTGTAAACCTGCTAAATAGATGACCATGTAATAGCCCATGTTCTTCCATACGGAAAACAGTACGATGGTGAACATAACCCAGTGGGGGTCGGCTGCCCATTTCGGCAGGCTCTTCGCAGATACGCCCAACTGATATAAAATCATGTTGATGGGACCGCTCTTCTGGGGACTGAAAAGCATGTTCCATACGGCGGCCACGGCCACCAGCGATGCTACGTAGGGAAAGAAGCTGACGGTACGGAAAAAATTCCGTCCCTTGACCTTCTGATTTAACAGGACCGCCAGCCCCAGCGCACAGGCCAGGGTAAAGGGCACCGTCGCAAGACAGTAGACGATTGTATTGACAAAGGATGCCCGGAATCTGGCGTTTCCGACCATCTGTATAAAATTCTTGAGTCCTGCGAACTCCATGGGGCTGTTGCCATCCCATTTCATAAATGCCAGCACAAAGGCAAAGATGATCGGTCCCAGGGTAAATACCGCGAATCCGATGAAGTTGGGAGCAATAAAAGAATATGCCACCATGTCCCTCTTTTCCTGTCTGGTAAACCGCTCTCCCGTGCGCACCTTCTTAATCTTCTCTTCTGTGGTCTCGATCTGGGAGATCAGTTTGTTTCTCTTATGTGACTGTTCTGTATTTTTAAGCTCGCGCTCCAGAGCCTCACGCCTTGTGAGCAGCGCAGCAATTTTTTCGTTTTTCTGTGCTTCTGTTATTGTCTTAGCCACCGGCTTTTCCTCCTTTTTACCATTGAGCACTCTCAGAAACTCCCTTGCACGTTTCCGAGAGTACTCCTTTACCATTCCACATTTCGTTTCAAATTCAGAGGGGATTCTTTAAATGAGGCGGGCAGAATAAAAGCCCGCCTCTTGATGTTGCCTGATTGTCGTCTGCGCTTTTTATTCAGCCAGGATAGCGCTTACCTGCTCATCCATCTGTGCGATTCCGTCATCGACAGACATGCTTCCTGTCATGATGGCATCATGTGCTTCGTTTAGTGCGGTCTCAATCTCAGAGCTCTTCGGATGTACCGGCATTTCCAGATACAGATTTGCAGTATTTAACGCGTCTACACTGGTTTCGTCGTCCTTCGGGAAGCCTTCCGTTGCAGATACCAGGTTCGCCACTTCGTCTGTCATAACAGCCGGGATTGTTCCTGTTGCCGCGAGAACCTCTGCGCCTTCTGCTCCGCTTACGAAATTTACGAACTCCCAGGCCAGATCTTTATGAGGTGCGTTGGTCGGGATTGCAAGGGAGGTGATGGTTGCCAGTGTGGAACCAGCCTCTACGCCGTCAGCATGAGGATACTTTGCAATTCCCCAGTTTGTGCAGTCTGTGTACTCGCCCGTTTTGATCTTCTCGATCAGTGTGGAGATGAACCAGGTTCCCATGTTCATCATCGCTACGTTGCCCTGGGCAAATGCGCCGGAGTAATGAAGGCCGCTGGTCTTTAAGGTTGCATAATCCTGGCATACGCCATCTTCCTGCTCTGCAAGAACCATGTCGTAGTATGGCTTTAAGAACTCATACTTTCCGTCCAGAATCGTATTCTTTCCATCCAGGATACCGAACAGCTGAACTGCGGATCTCCATGTGTGGTAGTGAGCGCCGTATACTTCCTGGCCTGGGGTATCGACGGTTACGGATCTGGCCAGCTTATCATACTCATCGAATGTCATGTCGTTGGTCGGATAGGCAACTCCTGCCTTGTCAAATACGTCCTTGTTGTAGAACAGCACCCAGAAGTCATTTCTGAATGGAAGCTCGTATAACTTGCCGTCTACCGTAATCTGATCGGTAAGTCCCTTGTACTGAGCCAGATCCACACCGGAATCTGATATGTAGCTGTCGAGAGGCTCCAGCACACCCTTGTTCACCAGAGTCATATAGCCTGGAACGTCCTTTACGGTTACTACGTCGAAGTCGGAACCATTGCCTGTAAGCTCTGTGGCAAGTACAGTCTGGTAATCGGTGGATCCCAAATCTACCATTTCAATGGTGACATCCGGGTGAGCCTTCTCGAACTCATCGATGAGCGGCTGATAATAGGTCGTGGAGCTGATATCCCAGACAGACCACTTAAGAGTTGTCTTATCTCCAGAGGCCGCTGCCGTCGTGTCCGCCGGTGCCTCTGCCTTCGTTGTCGTCTCCGTGGTTGTTCCTTCCGGTGCAGCCGTTGTTTCCTTGCTGCTGCTTCCGCAGCCAGCCAGCGTGGTAACTGCCATCACTCCTGCAAGCGCGAGACTTAATGCTCTTTTTTTCATTGTATTCCCTCCTGATTTGAATTTGGTAAATCTCATCTGTCTGTGATTTACTATGCCTAAATTATAACCGGACCGCCGGCTGAAAAGAATGGATTTTATCTCATAAAATATTCATTATTTATTCACAATTATTTCATAAACCCCTTGGCAATGTAATTTTTTACGATTAATAATACAATTTCTCTATTGTATACATATTGCATTGTTTTTCGTAAAGTACCATTCTATTTTTTATTCAATTCGCCTTATGGGCGAATTGGTGCGAGCGCCCGCCATGTCCGCATGGCATGGTGCCTTTGGGCGCTCTGCACATCCGCCGGAGGCTTCAACAGCCGTTATTCGGGTGTTGACAATTTACAATAAATAGTCTAATTTTGTATATAGAAATCTGTAGAGAAAGGAATCCATCCTTATGATAAAGAAATTTCTTCCCAGTTCCATCCGCGGAAAAATCATGGCCGTAACGGCGGCGATCACGGTTCTGATCGCAGTCATCACCATGGCAGTCTGCTACTCCGTATTCCAGTCTTTTCTTATGAAAAACCAGATTCAGTCCACGGAATTCAACCTTTCCGTCGTCAGCAGCAACATGGCAGAGGATATGAAGGAGATCGTCACCTTCACCAAATGGTGCTGCTCCAACAGTGAGGTCGGCCACTATCTGGAACGGCTGAAGGACCAGCCGAAGCTCCCAACGGCTTCCAAGGACACCGAGGCCCTGCGCCCGCTGGCTCTGACCGCTTACAAGCGGCTGAATGAGGAATACATAACCTCCGGGACCGCTGGCGGCAAGAAGTATATGGCCCGTGTCATCATCTCCACTCCCAATACCGGGAATTTCCTGCAGTCCATGACCAGCGCCAATTACTCCAGCTCCTTCGACGCCGCGCGGGTCAGCAAAAGCAGTTTCTTCGCTCCTCTGTTTGAAAGCCCCGACTTTCGATGGATCGGGGTGGTGGACGATCCGATCTCCAATGCCAATCACGAGAAGATCATCCCCATCGTGCGCCCCGTGTATGACGAATACAGCCTGGAGATCATCGGCTGGACCTATGTGGAGGTCTCCTCCCGCCTGTTCACGGACTACCTGGCATCCTATCCTCAGGCCAGCGACAGCCAGCTGTTTTTAACCATCGGGGACAAGACCTACGGTTCTTCCAGCAGCACCTGGTCCGATCCCTCCATGCCCTATACCGATTTTAAGCCTGTGACCGGCACTGCCACACTGGATCCCGGCACGCAGGTATTTTCCGTGGTCTCCCCCAATGGGGAAAAACGAATGCTGGTCCGGCGTCCTGTCGAGGTGGAGGGAGCCGACGGCTGGTATCTCTCCCAGGTTTTATCCCGGCAGCAGTTTAACCAGCAGCGCATGGTCTACCTGCTGCTGATTGTCGGAATCAGTGCAGCCATCATCTCCCTCGGCTGTCTGCTGACCATTCTCTTGAACAAGATCATCAGTCAGCCCATCAAACGGCTCAGTTTAAAGATTGACGCCATCGCAGACGGAGATTTCTCCAGGGACAGTGAAATCGAATGGAACCACGAACTGGGTTCCATCGGCCGCGGCATCAACAATATGTCGGAAAATATTGTAACCCTGATGGACAAGCGGGTGGCGGACGAAAAGCAGAAAAAAGATCTGGAATACCAGATTCTGCAAAGCCAGATCAATCCGCATTTCCTCTACAATACGCTGAATTCCATCAAATGGATGGCCACGATCCAGAACGCCACCGGCATCGCTGACATGACAACAGCTCTCGCCAGACTGTTAAAAAGCGTCTCCAAGGGGACCTCATCCATGGTCACCCTGCGGGAAGAGCTGGACCTCGTCAAGGATTATTTCCTTATTCAGCAGTACCGGTATGGCGGAAGCATCACCATGGACTACCACATCGAATCGGAGGAACTTTACGGCTGCGAGATCCACCGTTTCACCCTGCAGCCAATCATCGAAAATGCGCTGTTCCACGGGATCGAGCCGAAGGGAACCGCAGGTGCCATCACGGTATCCGCAGAATCCGGCACCGTGAACGGAAAGAAAGTGCTGAAGATCAGCGTAACCGACAACGGAATCGGCATGACCCGGGAGACCATCGATTCCGTGCTTCACGAGGAAGACAACCCCGGCAAAAACAAGACCGATTTCTTCCGCCACGTGGGAATCAGCAACGTAAACCGGAGAATCCAGTACGATTTCGGACCGGAATACGGAATCACCATTGTCAGCGAACCGGGCGTGTATACGACCATGACGATCGTACGCCCTTATATTAACCAATCTGAAAGGAAGAAAGATGAGGATCTGCTATGATAAAATTACTGATTGTAGATGATGAGCCGCTGGTTCAGATCGGAATCAAGTCCATGATAAACTGGGAGGAATACGGAATCGAGGTCTGCGGCACCGCCATGAACGGCGCCAATGCGCTGGATTTAATTGAGGAATACTCTCCGGAGATCGTCATCACCGACATCCGCATGCCCATCATGAACGGACTAGAGCTTGCAAAGACCTGCCGCGAAAAATACGGAAGAATTCCTCTCTTCATCTTTCTGACCAGCTACGAGGAATTTCAGCTGATCAAGGAGGCCATGACGTATGAGGCCGTCGATTACTTAATCAAGCTGGAACTGAGCGCAGACTCTCTGGCAGACGCCGTGAAGAAGGCGAAAAACCGTCTGGAAAACCTTCAGGCCGTCGTAAAGGCCAAAGACCCTGGCCGTCCCCTGCTCCAGAGCTACTATGATAAATTCATCCTGCGCCTGCTGCACAATCTCTTCGACACGGAAGAACAGTTCCATCTCCAGGCGAAGGATTTGAAGCTGACCTTCACGGACGCCTGCTACTGCGCCGCCCTGTTTGAGATACGCGAGGAATCCCATGGTTCCATGGACCATGCCAAGCTGATGAATCTCTGCAGCAGCACCTATTCCATGGCCCGGGATATTTTGAACAAGCACGTTCCCTGCTACGCCATCTCTCTCGATATGAAGCATTTTGCCGTGATTTTCCACGTTCAGAAGCCGGAGGACTTAAGCGGCGCCCAGCTTCAGAGCGCAGTCAAAAATGCGGTGGAAATGGTTCACAACTACTTTAACGTCACCGTGCTGGCCGGGATCGGCAGTCCGGTGGAACAGCCCTTAAAGATCTGTGAATCCTACCAGGACGCCCGACAGGCCTTCGGCCGGACCAAAAGCACAGCACCGATCATCCAGTTTTCCCAGGATGACACCCAGTCCGTCAAGAACGCGTTCAATATCGCCGTATTTAAAAATGACATCACCAAGGCTTTCGACGAATTCGACACCGACGTCCTCTACCGGACGCTTTCCGAGATCATCGAACTGTTCAGGGCGCATCCCCTCCGCTTCCTCCAGGCGGTGGACGGGGCCTGCAATATCCTCTACTTAGCGCTCTCCCTTCTCCCTGACGGAGAGGAAAACATGATGGAGATCTTCTCCTCCTACAGCGACGGCTACCGTTCCATCTACCGTTTTACCAGTGTGGATCAGATCATCGAATGGATGAGCATTCTGCGGGACGGCTTATGCGAGGTGCTAAAATCCAAGAGAAAGACGTACAAGGCCCACGTCATCACCAACGTGCAGAAGTACATAGGCAGCCACGTGAGCGAGCGCCTCTCCTTAAATGAGGTAGCCGGCGTCTTCGGTCTCAGCCCCAACTATCTGAGCATTTTATTTAAGAAAAACTGTCAGGTCGGCTTCTCCGAGTATATCTCCCAGGCCAAGATCGCAAAGGCCAAAAGCATGCTCTTAGAGCAGGACATGAAGATCTACGAGGTGGCGGACAGGCTGGGCTTTGAAAGCGCCTTTTATTTCAGCAAGGTATTTAAAAAAGTGGAGGGCATCTCTCCCCGCGAATATATACAGCAAAACACCATCGGACCCGATGGAGAACAAGGAGACACATTATGATTACAGAAGCAGCAAAAACTCTCACTGATTCACTCAGGCTTTTCACGCCCTGCCCGCCGGCGGCCGACAGGGAATGCTGGGAGAAGCTCCCGGAAGACTTGAAAGCCCGCCTGATAAGAAATGGAGAAGCCTATCTCCACTACGAATATCCCGCCTTAACCGCCGTGGATTTCATGGAATTTACACGCAGCGGAAACAGAAGCCGTTACCAGGACAGGCTCTTCGCCAGACGGACCGCTTTAGACAGCCTGGTTCTCGCGGAATGTGCAGAACACCGCGGCCGTTTTCTCGACGACATTATCAACGGACTTTACCTGATCTGTGAGGAAAATGCATGGCAGCTTCCGGCTCATAACTCCTATATCCGTGATACGCCCCAGTTTCCCCTACCTGACGTCACAAGGCCCGTCATCGACTTATTCGCCGCCGAGACCGCTTCCGTCCTTGCCGTGGCGGAATACCTGCTGCGCAGCGAATTAAAAGAGGTAAGCCCCTTCCTCTCCGTCATGATCGACCACGAACTGGAGACACGGATCTTCGCACCCTATCTGAGCGAACATTTCTGGTGGATGGGGGATGGAAAGAGCCATATGAACAACTGGACGGTCTGGTGCACCCAGAACGTGCTTCTCTCCGCCTTTACCCGGCCTCTTCCGAAAGAAACACAGACCGCGATTCTTACCAAAGCGGCCGGAAGCATCGACTATTTCCTGGCTGAGTACGGCGAAGACGGCTGCTGCGACGAGGGTGCCCAGTATTACCGCCACGCAGGGCTCTGCCTCTTCGGCTGCCTTGAAATCCTGAACGGAATCACGGATCATGCCTTCTCCTTCGCCTGGGAGCAGGAAAAGATCAGAAATATCGCCTCCTACATCTTAAATGTGCACGTGGATACGGTCTATTACGTCAATTTCGCAGACTGCTCCCCCGTGGCCGGCCGCTGCAATGCCAGGGAATACCTGTTTGGAAAGCGCACCGGAAACCAGGCTCTTATGGAGTTCGCAGCCTCCGATTACCAGAACAGCGAAGACCCGCTCACCCTGGACGAGCACAATCTGTTTTACCGGCTTCAGACCGTATTTTCCCATGAGGAGATGATGCAGTATGACAGGAATCCCGTGATCGTCCACCGGGACCTCTATTATGAAAGCGTCGGCCTCTTTATGGCCCGCGACAGCCGCCTCTATCTCGCCGTGAAGGGCGGAGACAACGGCGACAGCCATAACCACAACGACGTCGGCAGCTTCACCATTTACAAGGACGGAAAGCCGCTCTTCATCGACGCCGGTGTGGAAACGTACACGAAAAAGACCTTCTCTCCCGACCGTTACGATATCTGGACCATGCAGTCCCGGTATCACAATCTCCCCACCTTCGTGGACCACGGCAGGGAGACGGTACAGCAGGCCGGCGAACAGTACCGCGCCGCGGACGTCCGGTATGAACTGGGAGAGACAGCCTGCCGGATCTCCATGGATATCCGGCAGGCCTATCCCGACACACGGATCCGTTCCTACACAAGGAACGCAGTTCTGGAAAAGGAAAAGTCCATCACCATCAGGGATCATTACGAGGGTGACGGCGGTACGGCCGTCCTGTCGCTCATGTTCTGCGAGAAGCCTGCCATTGATCAGAATACCATCCGAATCGGTGATCTGGCCGCCTGTGCAGTGGAAGGCGCTTCCTCCATCACCGTGGAAGAGATTCCAGTCACTGACGAGCGCCTGAAAACGGCCTGGAAGCACAAGCTGTACCGCTGCCTCGTCACCATGGAGGCCCACGATCTGACTCTGACGATTGTTTAGAGCCTTGCACCGATAACGCAGTCACAGCACTGCACTGCATAAGGAGGCTAACTCTTGAACCTTACACGAAAGGCCATCGGCGGCCGCATTCTGGCCGCCGCAAAAAAAGATACAATTCTGACGGTTTCCCTGGTCTGTGCCGTCTTTTCCATGTTTCTCGTCCCGCCCTCTGCCGCCTACATCGGATACGTGGACTTCCGGGTCCTGGCCCTTTTATTCTGTCTGATGGTGGTGGTGGCCGGATTTCAGGAATGCGGCCTCTTCGTCCTGATGGCGAGGAAACTGCTTTCCGGCGAGAATAATTTCCGGCAGCTCTCCTGGATGCTGGTTATGCTGCCCTTCTTCTGTTCCATGCTGATCACCAATGACGTGGCTCTCCTAACCTTCGTCCCCTTTACGATCCTCATTCTGGATATGATCGGCGAAAAGAAGCATATGGCCTGGATCGTGGTGCTCCAGACTGTGGCGGCAAACTTGGGGAGCATGGCAACCCCGGTAGGAAACCCGCAGAACCTCTTCCTGTACGGACGTTTTTCCATACCGGCAGGCAGCTTCTTCGCGGTCCTGCTGCCCTTAACCGCTCTGAGCTTCCTGCTCCTCACCGCGGCAGTATTTTGCATTCCCCGGATCCCCATGCAGATCCGATTTGACGCTCCGGCGGCGGCCCCGGAAAAAAACGCTCATCCGGCGCTCTTTTTGTTTTTGTTCCTTCTCTGTCTCCTGTCCGTATTCCGGGTTCTGGATTACCGGATCGTGCTGGCCGTCACCGTCGTCTGTCTCCTGCTCTTTGACAGAAAGCTGTTTCTCACCGCGGATTACCTTCTGCTCCTCACCTTCGTCTGCTTCTTCCTGTTCGCAGGCAACATGGGGCAGCTCGACTGGTTAAAGCGCTTTATGGCAGAGATTCTGAACCGGAATCCAGTGCTGTTCTCCGCTCTGACGAGCCAGTTTATCAGCAATGTTCCGGCGGCGGTGCTCCTCTCCGGTTTTACTAACGACTGGAAACCGCTCCTGCTCGGGACAAACCTGGGAGGTCTGGGAACGCCCATTGCCTCGCTGGCCAGCCTGATTTCTCTGAAATTCTACATAAAAGAACTGCCAGATAAGGTTTCCCATTATCTGGCAGTGTTCACCGCAGTCAATATAGCATTTTTTCTCATTCTGTACGCGGCGGCCAGCTTCCTTTAGAAGCGGCCGCACGCAGTTCTACATAAGCGGTGCAAACAGCCGCAGCACGCGCCCCGCAAACTTCTTATACCACGGATAGTGCCGGCACTCCTCCAGAGTGATTACCTGGCTCTTGGCCAGCGTCTCCTTAAAGTCCCTCTCCACATCCTTAATCACCTCATTGCGGTAAATATAGGCCGCACACTCAAAGTGCAGATACAGGCTTCTGTAATCCATATTGATCGTGCCGACCACCGCCTTCTCGTCATCGCTGGTAAAGACCTTGGCATGGACAAAGCCCGGCGTGTACTCGTAAATCTGCACACCCGCACGGATCAGCTCCTCATAATGCGCCTTGGCCAGCAGGAACGCGTACTCCTTGTCCGGAATATGGGGCATAATGATGATCGTCTCGACGCCGCGCTTAGCCGCAAACTGCAGGGCCTGTACCAGTTCGTAGTTGAGAATCAGATACGGCGTCATAATATGCACGTAGTTTCTGGCCGTATTGATGATATCGAGGTACACCAGCTCTCCCACGGTCTCCTGATCCAGGGGACTGTCGCCGTACGGGATCACGAAGCCCTCCATGGACAGCTCCGGCGGATAGAAAAATTCCGGATCCCTCAGATACCGGCCGTAATCCTCCGGCTCCTTCTCCGTAATATTCCACATCTGGAGAAACATCATCGTAAAGCTGGTGACCGCGTCGCCCTTCACCATGATGCCGGTATCCTTCCAGTGGCCGAAACGCACCTTCCTGTTGATATACTCATCCGCCAGGTTAATGCCGCCCGTAAATGCCGTGTGCCCGTCTATCACCAGGATCTTTCTGTGGTCCCGGTTATTCTGATAGGTGGACAGGGCCGGTCTGATCGGCGCGAACATCTTGGCCTTTAAACCCTTGGACCTCAATTCTTTGGGGTAGCTGTACGGAAGGAGGACGAGGCAGCACATGCCGTCATACATAAACCGGACTTCCACGCCTTCTGTCACCTTACGCTCCAGAATCTCCAAGATGCTGTCCCACATCTCACCGCGTTCCACGATAAAATATTCCATGAAAATGAAGCGTTTCGCCTTCTCCAGCTCCTTCTTCATGTCCTCGAACATCTCTTCGCCTACCGGATAATACTTCACATTGGTGCTGCCGTAGACCGGATAGCTGCCCGAGTTCTCGATATAAGCGGCCAGATTGGCGTTGCTCCTGCTTGTTTTTGCCAACTGCTCCATATAACGGGGATTCTGTTTCAGATACGGCTGCGTATCTGAGATATTCTCCCGCAGCCTCCTGTTTATGATCTTCCCTTCCCACTGCAGCTCCAGAAAGAGATAGAGCAGCGTGCCGAACACGGGAATCACCGTAATCGGAATGATCCACGCCAGCTTAAAGCTTGGATTCTCATCCTTATTTACGACATAGAGGATTACAAATGCGCTGAGCAGCGTAAATCCTCCGTAAATATAGACCATGTAATGACTCAGGAAGCGGAAACCTGCAAGCAGTATCGATATCTGCAGCAGCAGTGACATCACCACAAACGCAGTTCGCCCGAATATGATCCTCAAAAGTTTTCTAGCCTTCTTCATCCTTTGTCTCCTCTCCTGTATAAATCATTACACATTATACACCATGTGACTTTAATGTGCAACAATCCCAGAGAGAAGACCGCCTGCCAGCCCCCTTGAAGTTACAGTTCACTCCCCACCAGGGGCACCGCAGTCCGTCATAATCCGTATAATCTCCCGATCCGTCTCTTTCATACCGTCTTTGCCCAGACGGCCGATATTCCGGATCGTGTTTTCTACCCCTTTTGAGACAATTCCATCCCCGCCGTAAAACTGCTGGCCGTTTAAATACATGGAATATCCCAGGATACCGGCATCCACAGAGGCCGCGATCTTCGCAGCGCAGGATGGCTTCGCCCCGTCACAGACAATTCCTGAAACAATAGCCAGGCTGTTGACCAGCGTATGTGCGATCGCCTTAAAATCCGCGCCTTTCAGCCATGCGATGCCGCATCCTGCCCCGCTGCCGGCACTGACGGCACCACAGTATGCGGACAGGCGGCCCAACCCCGTCTTCAGATGGATGGCAATCAGATTGGAAAGTACCAGTGCCCGGTAGAGCCGCTCTTTGCTGCACTTCAGTTCCCTCGCGTATTCGATTACAGGCAGCGAGGCAGCCAGACCCTGATTCCCACTTCCCGAGTTAATGACGACCGGCAGCTCACAGCCGCTCATCCTGGCATCAGAAGCCGCCGCGGCCGCCGCCCTGGCTCTCACCTCAACTCTATTTCCGTATGCTTTTAAGATGGTCCTTCCGATGTTGGCTCCGTAGCTGTTCCTGAGCCCTTCCTTTGAGATTGCCGTATTATATTCAATCTGGCAATCCAGAATTTCACTGATTTCCTCCGTATCCACCGAATTGGAAAACTCACAGATGGATTCCACACTCAAAAGAGTCCGGTCATAGTCCGGTCTTCTTGCGGCTTTCTGTTCAGCTATTTCCCACAGGACTTCTCCATTCCGTTCCATCAGCACAATCTTTGTATGGCAGCCGGTAATTCTTACCCTGGCCTGATTAGATCCGCAGTATACGGTCACCGCCATATCCAGCACCTCCTCTGTCTCCAGAGGCCGCACCTCGATATGGTTCTCTTCCAAATAGGCTTTGATCTCCAGCTTCTGCCGCGCGGTCACATCAGAGAGTACCTCCAGTTCCCGTTCTTCATTCCCCGCCACGATCCCTGCCGCTGCCGCTGCCTCAATCCCTTTCAAGCCGCCCGTATTGGGAACTACGACGCTTTTTACATTTTTAATGATATTTCCGCTGGCCTCTACCACACATCGGTCCGGTACGGCTCCAAGAACCGCTCTCGCCTTCGCGCAGCAGTATGCCAGAGCAATCGGCTCCGTACAGCCCATAGCCGGCACCAGCTCCTCCCGCAAAATCTTCATATATGCCTGATATCTGATATCGTCTTTTGTCATCTCCAGGTTCCTCGCATTTCATCTCTTTATTATTTTTGAATCTCCCCATGTACTGTTTCCCATCTGTCATTCAGACCGTACTTTACCTATCCGGTCGCATATCCGATTTCCTGCTTTACAAGAAGAAATGGACAGAGTATGATAGTTATATTGTTACTTAAAACAGGAGATGGGCCCAATGTTCCAGTATCACGGTTATTTAGTCGAATTAGAATACAGGGAATACAAACTTCCCGAAAGCTTTCCCTGCATAGCTCTTCTGCAAGGCGAATTCTCCTTCTCCCCCGGAAGCAGCGGTCCCCTGACCTACCTCCATTTCCACAACTGCGTGGAAATCGGAATCTGTCACGCCGGCGGAAAGGACCTTTATGTAGAAGACAGTCATGAGCGCTTCTGCACCGGTGATATCAGTGTAATCCCGCCTTATACCATCCATATCTCTCAAAACCGGGAGGGGCAGGAAGGGGAAGACTGCGAATATCTCTATTTCAGTCCCGAGGAACTTTTAAAGCCGTTCTATCCAAATGGTATACCGGAGCATCTTCTCTGGTATAACAGAAATCAAGGCTGCTCCTGTGTATTTCCCATGGAGCGTTTTCGTGTTCTGTATCAGTTGATCATATCTGTCTTCGATGAACTGCGCCGAAAGCGTCCCTACTATCATAATACTGTCCGCGGACTGATTCTGGCCATGATGGTAGAGCTATCCCGGATCAACGGACTGGAAAATACCGTTCATTCCTTCGAGAGACTGCGGGATATGACGCCGATTCTTCCGGCGCTGGAGCTCATTGGCAGCAATAACGCCACTTTTATAACTACCGCTCAGCTCGCCGGCGCCTGCCATTTAAGCGTCGCCCAGTTTGGCAGGATCTTTAAACAGATAATGACACAGAGTCCTGCGGATTACATTCGAATGGTAAAGCTCCAGAAGGCGTGCGAGCTGCTCTACAGCACGGAAATGAGCATCCTGGATATCGCATTGGAATCCGGTTTTCAGTCTCTCTCCGCCTTTAACCGCGCGTTCCTCAAGTCTTACCAGAAAAGTCCCAGTAAATGGCGCCAGGAAAAGTGCAGCGTCCGGAAGAAAAATGTCAGATATTCCCCCTATCTTCCCAGCGTACGCTCTAACCTTTGATGCCGCCCGCATTAGCCATTCCTTTAATAATCTGCTTCTGTGCCATCACGTACACGATCAGGACCGGAATAAGCGCCATTAAGGTGCCCGCCATTAAAAGTGCAAACGAAGTACTGTGTTCCGCCTGGAAGTATTTCAGTCCCAGCTGGAGCGTTCTTTTGCTGTTGGAGGTAAGGAAAATCAGTGGGGCCAGGTAGTCGTTCCAGCAGCCCATAAATGTGAATATGGTCAGTGCCGAAAGCCCCGGTTTTACCATAGGCAGGATGATCCTGAAACAGATTTCCAGATGGGTACAGCCATCAATTTTTGCCGCCTGGGAGTACTCCTCCGAAATCCCCATAAATGCCTGTCTGAGCAGGAATACTCCAAATGGAGTGAAGCTCTGGGTCAGGATTAATGACAGATGGGTATCCGCCAGCTTCAGCTTCGAGATTACCATAAACTGAGGGATCATGATGACCTGCCACGGCACCATAAGTGTGGCCAGATATAAAAGGAATAGCTGGTCCCGTCCGCGATAGCGGAGTTTTGCAAAGGAATAGGCTGCCAGCGAGCTGGTCAGCAGTGTCAGTACTGTAATAATGACCGACAGCCTGATTGAATTCCAATAGTAATTTAAATACGGAATTTTCGTAAATACATCCTGAAAATTTTTCCAGCGGATCGAGGAAGGAATCCACTCGATGGGAAACCGGAAAACGTCCTGCTCGAATTTAAACGCGGTGGAGGTCATCCACAGAAATGGCAGGATTGTCACTGCCGCAAAACAAAAGAATACGAGGTAAGATAATACCTTACCGGTAATGCGTTCTGCTGTACTCTTGTTCATAGGAATCTCCTCTCTAATAATTTACCCATTTTTTCTGTCCCTGGAACTGGATCATAGTCACAATAAATACAAGTACAAATAACACTACGGCATAGGCCGAGGCATAGCCAAACTTGTAGTTCTGAAAAGCTTCCTGATAAATCCTGTATACCAGAACATTGGAGGAACGTCCCGGACCGCCGTCTGTCATAATATTTACCAGGTCGAATACCTTGAAGGAATTGATGATGCACATGACAGTACAAAGAAACGTGGTTGGTGATAAAAGAGGCAGCGTAATGCTTTTAAACTTTTTCCATGGACCTGCCCCGTCAAGGGAAGCCGCCTCATAAAGTTCTTCTGAGACAGACTGTAAGCCCGACAGAAACAAAACCATATAATACCCCATATTTTTGATGATTGAGACAATGGTAATCGTCGTCATGGACCATGCTGTCGAAGTCAGCCATTTCGGCGGATTTGCCATTCCCAGTATGGTGAGAACACTGTTCACCGGGCCTTCTCCGCGAAACAGCGCCATAAAGATCACGCCAAAGGCCACGCTGGACGTCAGCTGCGGGAAGAAAAAGATTGTCTTAAATACTTCGCTTCCCTTTAGCTTCTGCTGAAGCAGCACGGCCAGCAGCAGCCCAAATAATAGTGTGAGTGTCACACTGACTATGGAATAATAAATATTATTTCGCAGCGATGTATAAAAATAGTCGTCGCGAAACAGCTTCTTAAAATTAGCAAGACCTACAAATGCCGCATCACTGAATCCGTCGTAATTTGTCAGTGACAGCAGCAGTCCCCATACGACCGGTACCAGTGTAAATATGAAAAAACCGATCATATTTGGCAGCAAAAACAAGTATCCGGCTATTTCCTCTCTCCTGGCCATTTTCGAAATTTTGATTTTTGTTTTCTTCTGATTCTTCAATCGTACCACTCCTTCCTGCGTAAACCCGTGCAGACGGATATCCGGCTTATCAGCCGGACATCACGTCTCCCACACGTTTAATTGATCACATCAGCTCTTCTCGATTCAAAATTTTTCATCGTGGTATCGATATCCTGCTCACCTACCATATACAGCTCCATCTCCTCCTTCAGGATCGTCTCTACCTCAGCATACTTGGGATGGTATTTTGTATCGATGGCATTGTTTTCCGAGAATACAATTTTTGCAAGAGTGTCGTCGGACTGCTCCGCTGCCTTTAAGTAAATATCCTTGATCTCGTCATCATTGTACGCGGTCAGCGTACTGTTTTCTGCAATGATCTTAGCTCCGTCATGGGTGCACATCCACTGAATAAAATCGTAAGCCTCAGCCGGATGTTTGCTGGTTTTTGATACAGAGAGAAAATTCATGGAGCACGGCGCCGTATAGTCCCTGGAGCCTTCCGGAATAGGCATTGGCATTACTTTATACTTGAATGGCATTTCACCGCTCTCATACTTTAGATTGTAAGCAGCGACACCCCATGTACCATTCTGGAACATGGCGACAGTCTCAGCCGGAGCTGTGGTGAAAAGTGATCCCACATTCTGCCCCATCTCCAGTTTTTCCTCAAACGGTACGTGACTTCCATCCTCGTGGAGCGCTTTCCAGAGTTCCAGATTTTCCCGGATAATTGTGGTGTCCTCATCCATAACACTTCCGCCCATCTGCTGCATATAGACAAAGTTATCCATGCCAACCAGGCCGCCGTACGTTTTGTCCTTCGTCAATTTTTTTGCCAGCTCCCGGTACTCGTTCCAGGTAAGCTGCTCTGTAGGAACGTCTAATCCGGCTTTCTCAAACAGTTCCTCATTGATAAAAAGCAGCCATACCGCCTGACGGTAAGGAAGGCCGAAGATCCCCTCCTGATTGCACTCCTCGAATACCTGTCCGTATACAGAGGTATCCAGACCGGACTGCTCTACGTAAGAAGTGATATCCTGAATTGTCTTTTTATTCTGATAATCTCCGTAGGGAGCAATTCCATTGACACCCAAAACGTCGAACTCCACCCCGCTGGAGAAGGACGCCAGTATCTTATCCGCGTACTCGGTCGGCGGGAAATAAACCACCTCCACCTCGGCCACGTCGCTCTGGGCATTATACGCCGCCACGGCAGGATCAAGGTATGACTGCTCGTCACTCCAGTCATAGAATGTCAGCTTTACTTTTTCACCGCCGCCCCCGGCGGTCCCATTCTCAGTCCCCGCCTCAGCCTCGGTTTTGCTCTCCGTCTTCGCGCCCCCCTCTGTTCCTGCGCTGCCGTTTCCCGATCCGCATCCTGCCAGTGAGAATGCCATCACGCCTGCCATGCCAAGTGCCAGTAATCTTTTTTTCATCATCATATACCTCTCCTTTTTTTATTTGAGGATCTCTTCGATCCGTCTTTTCTCTTCCGATGTAAATTCCCTGTTCTTCAGTGCAGCCACATTTTCCTCCAGCTGTGCCAGTCTGCTGGCCCCCAGGATCACGCTGCTCAGCCTGCCTGCTTCCAGAGCCCATACCAGAGCCATCTGAGCCAGAGACTGCCCACGCTCCGCAGCTACTTCATTTAATGACGAGGTCATCTCCAAAGTCTCAGGCGTAATCTGCTTCTCAGACAGGAACACACTGTGTCCGGCCGCTCTGGAATCCCCTGGAATCCCGTTTAAATATTTACCGGTCAGAATACCTTGTTCCAGAGGACAGAATGCGATCGCCCCCATCCCCGACGCCTCAATGACAGGCAGCAGTTTTTCATTTTCTCTGTACACCATAGAATAGTGATGCTGATGAATGGTGCACGGAACCTTCAGTTCCTTCAAAATTGCCACTGCTTCCATAAGCTCTTCCCGGTTGTAGTTCGACAATCCTATGTAAAGTGCTTTCCCCTGGTGCACCAGCCCAGCCAGCGCATCCATTGTCTCCCACAACGGCGTCTCTTTGTCGGGCCTGTGATGGTAGTAGATATCCACATAATCCAGTCCCATGCGTTTTAAGCTCTGGTCTAAGGAAGCCGTCAGATATTTTTTGGAACCGCCGTCTCCGTAAGGACCAGGCCACATGTAGTACCCTGCCTTTGTGGAAATAATCAGTTCATCCCGGTATTTTCCCAGATCGCTCTGCAAAATCTTTCCAAAGGTCTCCTCTGCGGATCCCTCCGGCGGCCCATAATTGTTGGCCAGATCAAAATGTGTAATTCCCATATCGAATGCGCCCAGCACCATTTCCCTGGCATTGCTGTATGTGCTGCCATATCCGAAATTATGCCAGAGGCCAAATGACATGGCCGGAAGCTTTAATCCGCCCGCTCCGCACCGATTGTAAACCATGGTGTCATAGCGGGTATCCTTTGCCGCATAATTCATAACCTATTCTCCTCTCCCATATTTCCCGACTGCTTCGACTACCCAGGAAATCCTGTTTAAATCAATATTTCTCGGAAGTGTACAGTCGGCGCCGATAACCACTCCTCTGGTTCCGTGTTTTTCAAGAAGTGCTGCGGTATACGCCTCCACTTCCTCCTTCGTCCCGGAGCAAAGCACGCCCTGAGGCCTGTTATCAAATCCGCCCAGCACACATCTGCCGCCGAAGAATGCCTTTCCCTCTGTCAAGTCCATGTCTTCGATGAAGGTGGCCCAGTTGATCACCTTTGCCGGATAATCCTGCCACACCTCCACCCGGTTTTTATCCCCGGCCCATCCACAGCAGTGCAGAATATTATGATCACTGAACCGGTTAGCGTGCTCTAAGACCTTTAAATCCCCCGGTCTCACGTACTTACGGTACTCCTCCGCCGTAAAACGGTACTCCTCCGCATTCTGTACACAGTAATAAATTCCCGTACAGCCAGCTTCCCGGATCAGCAGTTCGGACAGAAGCGCCGCATCCTGGGCGATGACGTCCATGGCATAAAGTACTGCCTCCGGATTCTGCCGCAGATGATTCATCAGCAGTTCATCGGATGTCGCGAACCGCAAATATGACATGGGGCAGAATACGTTGTAGAAAGCGCACGCCTCTCCGTCCAATCTCTTCACAATCTCCTTCGCCCGTTTCACCTGACCGGTAATAAATGGATGATCCTGACCCATAGGGATCATTTTAAACCAGTCTTCCGGCTCTTTTATCTGGGAAATTATGGAATTCGGATAATCAAAATACCCATCGCACATAATTTTCACCATATCTACATTACACCGATGAAAATAATCAATATGTGCATCCACACACTCCTGATCCAACTCCATATCTTCCGGCAGATGGAACCAGAATCCCACTGGTACCCGGTCTGCTTTCTCATTCTCAAATGCCTTCATCAGGCGCTCTGTCTTTGTCATACTTTCCTCCAATTTTCTGTCTTAATTATTTATATAACCACATCACAGCTGCAGGCAGTCATATATGTCTGTCTAAGTCAATCAGGCACATGGTATAAATGGCCATGGCTTCCAAAAGCTGGCTGATACAGATCGACTCGTCCGCCTGATGAAAGTCACCGACCGGCCGTGCCGGATCCGGACGGTATACCTTCTTTCCCGGCAGCGCCATGCCAAACCCCAGACCTCCCGGCAGTTTTCTTGCATAGGTACCGCCGCTCATCGTGTATGCCGGATTATCATAGCCAGAATATTTATGGTAGCTGTCTGTCAGACACTGCACCACCGGATTATCAGCAGGGCAGTACATGGCTCCCGAATTCTTCCTGACACACAGCTTTAGACCGTAACGGCGGGCCGCCTCCCGCATTTTTTCCAGAGTCTCCGAACCGTCGGAGCAGGCGCCCCGGCTGTCCAAAACAGGATACCGGTAGTCTGCTGTGATTTTAAGCCTTCTCTCACTGCCGTAAGTGACTGCCAGGCCGGTAATTCCCCCCACCAGACAGCCGGATACCGTGTCCGATACCGCAGCGCCGATTCCTGTCCCATAGCCGTCGCGTCCGCAGTCACGCAAAAACTCTATCCATTGATTTTCTCCGGCACTCCTCTCATTCAGGCCGCAGGCCATCAATTCTTTCGCCAGATTTGTCACCGCACTTTTTCCCTGCTCCGGACTGATGATGTGGGCCGCTCTTCCGGAAGCTTCCACTACAGTTCCATGTTCCCCATCCATAACCGTTATTTCAGGAGATAACCGGAGACGCTCCTTCTGCTCTTTTGTCACTACGCCGGAGCGATATACGATACGAGCCTGATCGGGGATCGAGTTGGCACTGCTACCCCCTTCCACGGAAATAACTGTTTCGGGCAGAAGCTCCCGTGTCTCAAACACCAGACTTAAATTCCCCTTTTCCCCATGGCAGACCGGAAATCCGCAGTCGGCCACCAGAGACACCTCCGGCATTGGCACATGAGCAATCATATAGGCGGCATCATCCATCGTATTTTCCTCACTGCATCCCACATAGAGACTGTAATTACAGTTAAGGGAAACGAATTCTTTCAGATAGAGCAGCACATAGAGGATTCCCACTGCCGATGATTTATTGTCCTGAACGCCTCTCCCTATGAGGAAATCATCCACAACAGTCATTTCATAGGGCGGATAGGTCCAGCCGTTTCCCTCCGGCACCACATCCAAATGAGACCAGATTCCAATTTCCTTCCCACTGCCGGAAGCAAACGATATTTTCCCGCCGTAATAATTGAAGCAATCCGTTTTAAAGCCTTTCCCGGCCGCCAGTTCCAGCATGGTATCCAATACCTTCCGGCATCCCTTTCCAAACGGAAGCACATCGGAGTCCGGTTCTGAAACACTGCGGATATTTACAATTCTTCTCATATCTTCTATAATGTCATTGCGATGACTCTCCATCCATCGCCTTACAGCATCGATTCCAGTTTCCGTCATATAACCTCCTTTCCTTCTTTTACAGGTATCATTCCTTTCATTTTTGCAGGAAGGATTGTCTGTACTGATATGAGAAGTATAGCGGATGTAATATAAAAATTCTTTGCATGAAGGAGCGAAAACTATGCAAAATCGATCACCGTCATCGACTGATCTTCAATATCGCCATTATAATCTTCCATTGGAATTCCCTTCCTTTGCTTTCCTGGGAGACCGGTGGATTCTTCCCGATCATGCCGATTCCATGCATTTTCACAACTGCATGGAGATCGGATACTGTTTAAGCGGTCATGGCACATTCTACGTCGAGCAGAAGGCTCTTGCATTTTCTGAAGGTGATATCTGCATCATTCCAGAAAATACAATTCATATTTCCTGCAGTGACAGCCGCGTGGTCAGCCACTGGGAGTATATCCTTTTCGATCCCAAGCTTATGTTTCCTACCGGCGATTTTCACTTAATCGCAAAAGACAGCCGCCTTCTCTTTGACGATCCGCAGTTCTCCAATTTATTTTCGAAACAGGAGCATCCCGCTCTGATTTTCTTTGTATGCAGGATGTTCGAGGAATTCTATCACCATGAAACCGGGTACCGGGACGCCTTAAGAGGCCTTTTCATGGCCTTTATTACAGAGTATCTCCGCATCTGTCCCGATCGGAAAATCAGCGGCGAGGCCAGGCAGAATCTGCGTATCTATCCAGCTATTCTGCACATCCGGAGCTTCTACAGCCAGAAAATAACCGTGCCCGGTCTGGCGGCACTCTGCGGACTGAGCGAGCCACATTTTCGCAGGATCTTTGAGGAAATCATCCATTTGCCGCCGCTCGACTATATCCATCATCTGAGGATCCGGCAGGCGTGCTACTTTCTGGTACATACAAATACACCCGTCAGTGAGATATCCAAAATGGTGGGGTTTTCCACACTCTCCAGCTTTAACCGCCAGTTTCAGATGGTAACGGGCACTTCACCGCGGAAATGGAAGGCAAAAAACAGGGACAGCATGGAATCTCACCGGATAACGTCACTTGATTCCGGAGAAGATATGGGCTTTTTTGCGAGATAACTAGTACAGCATTCACTGTTAATTACGCAATGCTGTACTAGAGCTCCCGGCGCACAAAAAGAACCCGGCAGGCATAAAAATCATGCCTGCCGGGTTCCTCTGTACCGACCAGATACCTTATTCTTTTCGTTTCTGCCGCCTGTCTCTATTCCAGTGCCTGGCGGATATCTTCAATAATATCATCCACGTTCTCGATTCCAACACTGAAGCGGATCATAGAAGGATCCACGCCCGCTTCCACCAGCTGCTCATCGGTCAGCTGTCTGTGGGTATGGCTTGCCGGATGAAGCACGGAAGTACGCGCATCCGCAACATGAGTCACGATGGCGGCCAGCTTCAGGCGGTCCATAAATGTAACGGCCGCGTCGCGTCCCCCCTTCAGTCCAAAGGAAATTACGCCGCAGGTTCCGTCCGGCATGTACTTCTGAGCCAGATCATAGTACTTGTCCCCCTTTAATCCCGGATAGTTTACCCACTCCACGTCATCGCGGGTTTTTAAGTATTCCGCCACGCGCAGCGCGTTCTCACAGTGGCGCGGCACACGTAAATGCAGCGTCTCCAGGCCAAGATTTAAAAGGAATGCGTTCATCGGGGACTGGATAGAGCCAAGATCACGCATAAGCTGAGCCGTCGCTTTCATAATATAGGCCATCTTTCCGAATTTCTGTGTATAAACGATGCCGTGATAAGATTCATCCGGAGTGGTCAGTCCGGGGAACTTCTCCGCATTCGCTTCCCAATCAAAATTGCCGCTGTCCACGATGCAGCCGCCCACGCAGGTTGCATGGCCGTCCATGTACTTTGTGGTAGAATGGGTCACAATATCGGCGCCCCACTCAAACGGACGGCAGTTGATCGGAGTTGCAAACGTATTGTCAATAATCAGCGGCACGCCGTGTCTGTGTGCTGCCCTCGCAAACTTTTCAATATCCAGAACCACCAGGGCCGGATTGGCGATAGTCTCACCAAATACCGCCTTCGTATTCGGCTTAAATGCCTTCTCCAGCTCTTCCTCTGTCGCATCCGGATCCACCAGAGTCGAATCAATTCCCAGTTTCTTAAGTGTCACGGTAAAGAGATTGGTCGTTCCGCCATAGATTGCCGCAGAACTGATCACGTGATCTCCCTCCCCGCAGATATTTAAAATAGAGAAAAATGACGCTGCCTGTCCTGAGGATGTCAGCATCGCAGCCACGCCGCCCTCCAGTTCACATATTTTCGATGCCACCGCGTCGTTCGTCGGATTGGCTAAGCGGGTATAGAAATATCCCTCGTCCTCCAGATCGAACAGTCTGCCCATCTTATCGCTGTCATCATATTTAAATGTAGTACTCTGATAGATCGGAAGTACTCTGGGTTCTCCGCTCTTCGGCTGCCATCCACCCTGAATACAAACTGTCTCTCTGGAACGCTTATTCTGGCTCATGATTCTTCCTCCTGTGTTGTTAAGTCATATTTTCTCCCTAGTTTATCACAAAATTTTCCATAATTCAATATCCTGTCTGCGAAGGCTGAACTGTTACTGCGGAGTTACGGAAACAAAGAAAACATCTTGAACTCCTCACCCATTTACAGTATAATATCTAAATGGAAATTTTTATCAATCACGCACAGGAGGTGCACATGGATAAATCAAAGGTTTACTATACGAATTTTCACACCACATTTTCAGAAAATCTGCCGCAGAAGCTAAAGAGGCTTATTAAAACTGCCGGCATGGAGGAGATTGATTTTCAGAACAAATACGCGGCAATCAAGATCCATTTTGGAGAACTGGGCAACTTATCTTTTCTCCGTCCAAACTACGCAAAGGTCGTCGCAGACCTGGTTCGTGAAAACGGCGGAAAACCGTTTCTGACCGACTGCAACACGCTGTATGTCGGAAGCCGCAAGAACGCCCTGGATCACCTCGACACCGCTTACGAGAACGGTTTTTCCCCCTTTTCTACCGGCTGCCACGTTCTGATCGCCGACGGTTTAAAGGGCACCGATGAGGCTCTGGTGCCCATCGATGGTGACTACATAAAGGAAGCAAAGATCGGACGCGCCGTCATGGATGCCGATATCTTCATCTCCCTGACCCATTTCAAGGGCCATGAGAGCACCGGTTTCGGGGGCACCTTAAAGAACATCGGCATGGGCTGCGGTTCCCGCGCCGGCAAGATGGAGATGCATAACGCCGGGAAGCCCCACGTCGCGCAGGATACCTGTGTCGGCTGTCACGCCTGCGAGAAAAACTGTGCGCACGGAGCCATCTCCTTCCAGGAGAAAAAGGCCTCTATCGATCATAATCGCTGTGTCGGCTGCGGGCGCTGTGTCGGAGTCTGTCCGGTGGATGCTGTGGAGACAGACTGTGATGAGTCCAACGACATCTTAAACTGCAAGATCGCGGAATACACGTATGCAGTCGTGAAAGACCGTCCCTGCTTCCATATCAGCCTCGTTACAGACGTCTCGCCAAACTGTGACTGCCACTCCGAGAACGATATCCCGATTATTCCCAATGTCGGCATGTTCGCCTCCTTCGATCCGGTGGCCCTCGATATGGCTTGTGTGGACGCCGTCAACAGCCAGCCGGTTATTGCGGGAAGCATTCTGGAAAAGCACGGCAGCGAGCACCACGACCACTTCACAGACGTTCACCCGGATACCAACTGGAAAACCGCAGTAGAACACGGTGTAAAAATCGGTCTTGGAAATAAGGAATACGAGTTGATTAAAATTTAAATACGGAATGCCTTGTAATCAGTGGAATCGCAATAAAAAGAATGCCTGAAGCAGACCGGATCAACGTATGATCCCTGGGTTTGCTTCAGGCATTCTTTTTTTAACAAATTGATCTTCGACCAATTTCCAGCCTGTTTCCTCTCCTACATCCCCCGCTTATACTTCCCGCACAGCTCTCCTTTTTGCAGCACATGCCCTTCCATCGCCTTCAGAAGCTCCTTTTTCCCCGCAGTTCCCTCCAGCGGAAGAAGGCAGTCAAGGACGTAAAACTGAAAAACATATCTGTGCGTATTCCTTACAAAAACAGGCTGCTTCGGTCCCCGGTATCTGTTTTTTCCATACCCGCGCCCCTGCACGGCATTTCCCAGTTCTTTTACAACCGCTCCACAGGGGATATTTTCCGGAATCACGGCCATTGCCGGAAGGTTCCAGATCAGCCAGTGATTATAAGCCGGGATAAACGGGATATCCAGATCATCCATAATCACGGCAATCGAAACCGCATTGTCACAGAGATTCTCTAACTCAAACCCCGGTGATATATCTCTGCCAAAGCCGGTATACTCCCTGGGTATATTTCCATTATTCTCAAATGCCCGGCACACTGCCTTCAATTCCCTGTTGTCGCTCATGATCCTTTCCCCTTTTCCCTGACTCCCTCTCCCAGCGGAATCTTGTCCCTTCCGATCTGCCAAACCGTAATATCAGCATCCGTGACTTTTTTCTCCGGAATATTCCTGGCAATGATCAGTTCCGGCCACACGAATGTGGTCTCCACCGCCTTTCCGTCCAGGCAGATTTTGGAATACGGTGTAAAATTCTCGCCGTACACCAGAATATTGGAATCGTTATACACAATATCATCAATGGTGATGGGATCGATTCCCATCTGTAAATCTGTGGTCTGGTAGGGATTTTCCCTGCCATACACCTCCCTGTCTCCGTACAGGATATCGTATTCCAGCGCCTTCATATCGGCCAGATACGTCTCCTCATCCTCCATGCCGCCATCCAGATAGTTCTGATGGAACCGCATCATGGTTCCCTCATGAATCCCCAGCATATCCAGCACGTGGGCGGCCAGCTGATACGCTTCCACATCCACCTTCTTCTTCGGAAGATTCATGTTGTTCCAGACCACATACTCCGTCTGGTACAGGGATTTGTTGATCATCTCATCTTCCGTCCATTCGAAACTGGGAAGATGGTCACCATACATGACAAGCACGATCGGTTCCTCCCGCGTGCGGAGCGTATTGACAAGAGAACGGATAAAATCATCCATCTCATTAATCTGCTCACAGTAATACTCAAAATCTGGATACTTTCCGTGACCCTGAACCGATATGGTATAGATAAAGTCCGGTCCTTCTGTGGAATCCAGCGTCTTAATGATCTCCTTGACCAGGATCTTATCCTTACACCAACCGGCCGGATTTCTCTCGATATTGTTCATGTACTCAATGGGCGTAAACGTATCAAATCCGATCTGGGCAAACACATTGTTCCTGTCATAGAATGTCGCCTCATTGTTATGGATGGCATGAGCCGTATATCCGAGATTTTTTAAATCGAAGGCTACGCTTTCACAGGAGGTCTTCTTCAGCACGGTTTTATAGGGATACTCTCCTGGTCCGAAGAAATCCAGATTCATCCCGGTGATGGCTTCAAATTCCGTATTGGCTGTGCCCGCCCCAACGGATGGCACATTTAAATATCCGTGTGGATAGCTCTTCTGAAGACGGTGAAAAAATGGGATAGGATCGTAGTCCTCCCCCGTACCGGATTTAAGATTGCCCGTCACCGGATTCTTCTTCCACAGGAGCGGGTCGAAAAAGGACTCCAGCTGGATCATAATGACATTCGGCTTCGTACTGGCCGAGACCGCATATGTATTTTCCGGAACCAGCTCCTCCGCCTTAATCACCTCGATCGTCTCCGTACCATAGTCCTCCGGCTTGGAGATTCCCGTGTTAAACATGGAATTGGCAAAGCAGTAGGGGAACCCGTATGCCTGAAACGCCGCTCCGATATTGCCGAAACGCACCGCCACCAGCCCGGTGTTCATGGCAGCTGTCGTCAGTCCCAGAACCACCGCCGCGCTGATCCCCACAACCGCCGTGCCCTTGACGTAATTGACCTTTTCCCGGCTGACCGGTGCAATCCGCCACACAAACACGCAGAATACCGTCACCACCACCAGGGCCGCCGCTATCATAACCAGCTGCATCCAGGTGAAATACGTGGTCGCAATATTGGCCGCGTACTTGATCAGCCTGAAATCCGCCGCCGTAAACGGAGTCGTCCGAAAAATCAGGAGTATTCCGTTCACGACTCCCATTCCCAGCCAGACAATCGACAGCACGATTGCCCCAAACACCCTGCGCCTCGTAAGAAACAGCACCGTAAACGGCAGGGCGATAATGCATGTATTCAAAAGGAAGACCAACGGACTTTCCAACACATAGGCCAAAAGCACTGCAAACGACTTCCTGCTGATAAACTCGATCAAAAAATTTAAAACAGCTGCCAGAATCACAATCTTCCCCAGCCGTTTCCCATATGCCTTCATGGCGGATCTCCTTTGTACCTCATCGTACTTCATTTCTTTAGAATCGGATTTAGTCTACCACACTTTACTTGAAATTTACATACCTGTTTGCAAAATTTAGGAAAAATGTAAAAAACAGGTTACGGTTCGCGGCCCCTTTGTCCGCTCCCGCCGTCCGGTCTGTTCTGGCGGTTGGCATGACCTTTGCTGTGACTTTGCAGGGCATAAGCGGTTCTAAACGTGCAGTATTTTTCTAAAAGCCAGAGAAAATGCCCAAACTCGCTGCGCTCAAACAGGTGGGCATTTCCCCTGAACGAAAAATTCTGCGCGTTAAGAACCGCTAATGCCCTGCAAAGTCACAGCAAAGGTCATGCCAACCGCCAGAACAGACCGGACGGCGGGAGCGGACAAAGGGGCCGCAAACCGTAACAAAAAACAGAGTGCCATACGGTCCCCCGCACAGCACTCCTGATACCTTCACTCTTTTTAATTATGTTTAATACTCTTCCGTCGGAACAAATGCATCCTCTTCCGCAGCAGGAACGCCTGCCGGGCGCTCTGCTTCTTCCTCGGAAGCCGCCTGTTCTTCCGCAGCAGCGTCCACGTCTTCGCTTTCCGCCGCTTCTTCCTTAATCGAAGCACCGCATTTGCCGCAGTATAAGGAATCCTTCGGAACCTTTGCGCCGCAGACTGCACAGATCCGGCTGCCTTCGCTCTGGGTCAGTTCAATCTCCAGGGCTGCTATCCGTTCCCTGCAGGCCTTAACAGCATCGTATACCTTGGCATAGGCCTCTTCCGGCTCACGGTTGGATTCGTAATAAATCCGTCCGATGGCGGCATAGGCTTCCTCCAGCTTCGTCTTCTCCGTGCTGATCTGCGTCTTTAACTGTATCGTCTCCGTAAGTGCCTTTGCCTTTGTGGCCACTTCTTTACCGGTATCCGTAAGGGTCTTTCCCAATTCTTCCAAAAATGCCATACGTAGTTCCTCCTTTGACTTGTCACTCTTACTATTTTATCGTCATTGGAGGAAAAAGTCAATCAGAGACTGTTTCCACTTCTCTGTTAAAACGCTCCGACTCCTTCTTTAAGAATTCCGGCATATCTGCTTTGCGGATGCTGTAATCGTGGCTGATCTGCCCGCTGCTGCCCTTCACCACCGCTTCAAATGTGATCCGGTCATCCCATTCACTGAACGGGTTCATATTCGAATAATCCTCCAGCCTAGCCGTCTCCATCAGAGCTGCCACTTCTTCTTTATCCGTAACCGTAAGCTGAGAAGTAATATCCTTATCGTAGTATCTCGAGTCGTCCTTCTTCGCCAGCTGATAGAGATCAATATCGGCTCTTATCACCTCGCCCGCATCGGTCACAGTAGTCAGCCTGATGCCGCAGTCCTCCAGCAGTCCAATGGTCTTCTGAAAGGACGGGTATACCGGGTAGTAGCCTCTGTCCATCACATTGTTGTATCTCCAGGAATAACCGTTCTTTTCCTTTGATTTTTCCGCCTGCACCTGTATATCAGTCATAAACTGAATCTGGGCGATCGGATTCTGCTGCTCCATCACGTCTGAAGTCAGGCCCGCCATCTCCTCCTGATAGGTGCGGAGTATCAGATCGACGTAATCCATTCCCTCTTTACTGCTGCCCCGTGTCACATCTCTGGTCCAGCTGTTCTGTACTACCTTGATCTTTCCGGTATTCTCCGGAGTCTGTTCCAGCACCGGATAAGCCGCCATGCGGTAATCCTGGCTGTCATAGATCTTCCTGATGAGATCGTACTCCTCATCACCGTAAACAGCATAGGAACGGTACACTTCTCTGCCATTCTTCAGTTTAAACTTCACCGAGAAACTGACGTAATGATCTCTATCCTCAGAATCCCACTGATACTGACGCTTTTTCTCTTTTTCCACCTGGCTGACCGCCTCTGAGACGAGATCCAGCGCCGTGTCCATATCGGAGAGCTGCATACGGGAGAAGATGTATGTGTCGGAAGACTCGTAATCCCAGTAATACTCATCTTCATCGTCCATTTTCGCACTTCCGTAGTCCACCCAGTATTCCATATTCGTCAGGGAGACTGCCACGGATTCCAGATCCGACTGCTTCGGAATGTACTTGTCGTAGCCAAATAAGTCAAAGCGGAACCCACAGAATATCAGCGCCGCGGCAAGTGCGCACACCGCCATGGAAATCCTGCTGGAGAACAGCTTCCTGAAATCAAAGTGGTAAATGATTTCGATTATACAGTGCGACAGCAGCAGGCCGCAGATCAGTCCAAACACCGCCCATCCGATACTGTCATGCAGATACCAGAAGAACAGTCCGCCGCAGAGTGCGGAGAGGATTACAATCGGAATGCGGATGATTGGCTGGCTTACCTTAAACGCCATCGCCTTTCCGGCCGCCTCCGAACCTCTCACACGGTAAAGCAGAACCGCTGCCGCCGTTATCGCCGCGATAACGAGAATCACCGCGCAGATCCTTAATACAAGGCTTCCGCTCTTCGCCCCATCCATAAATGCCGAATAGTTGCTGATATACAGCGTCAGCGCAGAGCATTTATCGAGCAGCCTGTATGTGATACTGCTTCCGCCGTTATAGCTGGTCTTAAAGAATTCCTGATACAGCGCATCCAGAAGCAGGAGCAGCGCCGGAAAATACAGATGGAACACGCCGGTTCCCAGGATTCCCACCAAAATATTGCCGGTCATCACCATGGCCAGCACGGTCACGGAATACAGCATGATAAAGTGAAGCAAAAGGAAGCCAAACGCCCCCAAAGCCTCCGGAACGATATCCCCGGGGACGATTCCGTTCAACAGGGCAACCAGTATGCCCAGCAGTAAATTGACCGCATATGTAGAAAACAGGATCAGCATTCCGTCCAGATAATTCACAAAAAACAGCTTTTCACGCTTTACCGGAAGCGAGTGGTAGAAATCCACTTTTTTTCTGGAATGCAGCCAGGAAAAACTGGTCACGCCCAGAATCAGTGACAGCAGCACGATAATCACTGCTATGAATCCATTTTGAAAGCCGAGGATCGACCGGGCGCCATACATCAGGCCGTAGTACGTTTCCTCCATGTTTCTGCTGCCGCTGAGACTCAAAGCCGTAGCCACCGGCATCGCAAAGAAGAAGGTTAAGAAGGTGAGCGCCACCGCCCAGAGGCGCCGCTTCAAGTCCTCTTTCATCAGATTAAAGAATAAGTTTTTTGATGTCATATCCTGCCACCTCCGTCTCACTGATAAATATCTCTTCCAGGGACAATGGAATAATCTCATAAAATACCGGACTATAGGACTCCATCAAAGCTTCTGCCTCTTCCCGGCTTCCCCTCACGGTGATGGTTATAAGCTTTCCTCTCCGCTCCGTCTTAAGCCGGTCGAATGCCACTAAATCATCCGCGTCCATTCCCTCTCTCAATACGCACTGAATCTTATGAATATTGAGTTTCATATCATCCAAATCCCTGGACAGCAGGATTCCTCCCTTGTGAAGAAGTCCCACATGGTCACAAATATCCTCCAGCTCCCGCAGATTATGGGAAGCAATAATAGGAGTCAGATTCCGCTCCGATATGTCGCCTGCAAATATGCTCTTCACCGCCTGCCTCATCACAGGGTCCAGGCCGTCAAACGTCTCGTCACAGAATAAGTAATCCGTATTCGCACAGATTCCGCAGATCACAGACAGCTGCTTCTTCATACCCTTGGAAAATGTATTGACCTTTCTCCTGCCGTTTAATTCGAAACCAGACAGCAGCTTGTGAAATCTGGTCTTATCAAACTTCGGATAGACACGGCTGTAGAACTCCATCATCTCCAGCGGAGTCGCATTGCTGAAAAAATACTGTTCATCCGATATGTAGAAGAACCGCTGCTTGACGTCCTCCCTCTCAAATACATTCTTCCCATCGATCGTGACGCTTCCCTCATCGGGTTTTAAAACGCCGCTCATCATCCTTAAAAATGTGCTCTTCCCCGCCCCGTTCGTCCCGATTAAACCGAACACGGAGGCGTCCTTAATCTCTGCATTAATATGATCCACGGCAATCATATCATCAAACCGTTTCGTCAGATTCTCCGCTTTTATCACGCTGCTCTTCCTCCCTTACCATAGATTTTTGTCCCTTCCAGTCCTCAGCAACCCAGCAGTGAACCTTATCTTCCGTCACCCCTGCGTTCCTCGCCTCACAGAGCCAGCCGCCCAGCTCTTTCCGCAGCTCGCTCACCTTTAGAGCCCTGATGGAACTCGTATCCGATACGAAGCTTCCCCGCCCCTTTACGGAGTAAATAAAGCCGCGTCGTTCCAGTTCCGCGTAAGCCCGCTGTATCGTGTTGGGATTAATGGACAAATCCGTGGCCAGACTCCTGACCGACGGAAGCTGGCTGTCCTGTTCCAGAACACCGCATATCATCAGGTCCTGCAGCTTTTCCACGACCTGCTCGTAAATCGGCCTGCGGTCTTTGTAATCCAGCAGAATCATATGGCACCTCCTATACTGTATTAATACATCTAATACACTCAGTATGCACGAACACCCCCGGTTTGTCAACCGGAGGTGCAAAAAAAACAGTAACAGGAGTCATCCATTAATTTCGTCTGTCTTCCACAATCAGAATCCGGATCGCATCCTGAGAATTGTTCCAGTTAAACACATAGAGTGTATAGGAGACATTTCCTCTGATATAGATATTGGAGGTCAGAAGCGGGCTTCCCGCAAACGCCGAGCTGTTGGAGACGGAAACCGTATAGTATCCGGCCGGCAGATATCGGAAGCTGGTCACCTCGCGGTAATTCACATTGCGGAAGGTAACCGCGCCGCCGTTCAGGGTGACGTTGACGCTGCGGTTCGTATTGGATAAGTTGCATACACGGAAGCATCCTGTATTCACTCCGCCGTTGCAGTTCATATCCGTGATCTCCATTAAATCCAGGCCGGTATTCGTATTGATGATGGCTACGGTAACTGCACCGTTTAACGGAACGTTGATCTGCTTCTGGATGTAGACGTAGCCGTTCTGTCCCGATACGGTGACGGTCTGCATGCCGGCGGATACGCGGCCGTACTGGCTGACCTCCGCGTTGTCCAGACCGTTTACCACCATCTGATTGTTGATGTAAATTATGAATGGATTATATCCGGCGGCGGCATTTAAGAACCGTACGACGCCGTACTGAGTGGTATTGCAGAAGTAACAGGGAATGATCGGTCTCGGGAAAACGGTGATGATCGAACCCCAGATGCCATTGTTCGGTCTCTCGGGAAACGTTGGAATCGGTCCGCCCTCTCCGGGGTTTGGCAGCGGAATCACCGGAGTCTGGCTCTCGTCAAAATCAGGAATCGGCCCGCCTTCGCCTGGATTCGGCAGCGGAGCTACCGGGAAATTTCTCTCGTCTTCTCCATCCGGTACCGGTCCGCCCTCGCCTGGGTTTGGCAGCGGAATCACGGGTGTATCTTCATCATTCTGCATATAAGATAAAGTGTCCATATTGCCCCTCTTTTATGTTTATTATACTTTAAGTTTATTCCACCTTATCTTCCCAGTGCCTGTACCGGAGCAAATTTATCTTAAATTATGTAAAATATTTTCTAAGAGGCCGTAACTGCGTCCCCATTTTGATTATTTCTGCCCATAAGCCTGCGCAGACGCCCCATCACATGGCGATAGGCCGGAAGCAGAAACAGATCCGCCGCCACCCAGGCGATGGGATTGGCAAAGCATACAGCTGCGTATCCAAACACCGGAACGAGACAGAATCCGACAAAGGACCGCGCCGCCATCTCACAGACTCCCGCGATGATGGCAAATTTCGAATAACCCAGCCCCTGAATCATGAATCTCACGATATTGACGAGGGCCAATGGGAAATAGAACAGGCTGTTGGCAACCAGGAACTGCTTCGTATTCGCTAAAATCTCCACTTCCCCCGTATCCACAAACAGCAAAGCCACCACATCGCTGAAGAGCCAGAGCCCGGCCAGCGCAATCACCGAATAGACAGCACCGATGATAATACAGGACTTGATCCCCTTGTCGATACGGTCCAGCTTTCTGGCTCCGATATTCTGGCCTCCATAGGTAGCCATGGTGGCTCCCATGGCATCAAAGGGGCAGCAGAAAAACATACTGATCTTTCCTCCGGCCGTGACAGATGCAACCGCCACCGAACCCAGGGAATTGACCGCGGTCTGTAAGATAACGCTTCCGATGGCCGTAATGGAATACTGAAGTCCCATGGGAATTCCCATGCCGCACAGCGTCATCATGGCATTCTTATCCGGCTTCCACTCGTCCCCCTGCATTTTTAAAATCGTAAACTTCTTTCTCATGTAGAGCAGGCAGAGAACGCCGGAGACGCCCTGAGATATCACCGTCGCCCATGCGGCTCCCGCCACGCCCATATGCAGGACGAGAATCGTAAAGAAATCCAGGAAAATATTCATAATAGAGGACATCAGCAGAAAAATAAGCGGCGTGGTACTGTCACCCAGAGACCGGATAATTCCGGACAGAATATTATAAAGGTATGTAGCCGGTATTCCCAAAAATATAATAAAAATGTAAGAGTATGCCCCATCGATAATGTCCGCCGGCGTATTCATCCAGATAAGGATATTCCTGCACAGCACACAGACCACGGCTGTCATCACGACCGCAAAGATCAAAGCCAGCCAGCCTCCATTGGCGACAAACCGCCGGAGCGCGACCTCGTTCTTCTCTCCGAACTTCTGTGCCACCGGAATCGCAAAGCCGCTGCATACACCGACGCAGAACCCGATAATCATAAAATTGATCGAGCCGGTGGATCCCACCGCCGCCAGCGCATTCACGCCCAGATACTTTCCAACGATAATGGTATCAACCATATTATACAGCTGCTGAAACAGCAGACCGAACAGCATGGGAATCAAAAAGCTCAATATAAGCTTCATCGGCGAGCCGGTTGTCATATCCTTTGTCTGCTTCTTTGCCATCGTTTTCTGTCCTCACTTGTTTATTCAGATTTTCTGTTCACCGCACCACAAAAGCATGATGCTACATCAACATAATTTACACGCAGTGCGAAGAATTTGCAAGCGAAATTTTTCCATTTTACCCCGTATTTTTCCATTTTCGTGAAATTTATCACATTACACAAAATATCCGCCGGATCCGCCCAAAATATAGGACTTCTTTCGTGTCAAAAAAAACGCCCGGGCATACCGCCCGGGCGCAGTCCTTCAAATCTTATTTATCACCATACAGTGTAACAAGCTTTGTCAGATAATCATATCTTTCCTTCGCATCTGCCTCGTTCTTAGCGAACAGATCAGCTGCTCTCTCAGGATTCTTCATAGCTAAGGAAGCGTAACGAACCTCGCCCTTTAAGAATTCCTGATAATCTCCTGTCGGAGCCTTGCTGTCCAGAGAGAATTTCTTCTCAGCAGCCGGGTTGAAACGGAAGTTATTCCAGTATCCACACTCAACAGCCAGTTTCTCTTCTGTCTGAGCCTTGCTCATGCCCTTCTTGATACCATGGTTGATACATGGAGCGTAAGCAATGATTAAGGACGGGCCCGGATAAGCCTCTGCCTCTGCAATGGCCTTAACGGTCTGTGCATAGTCAGCACCCATGGAGATCTGTGCTACGTATACATAGCCATAGCTCATTGCGATGCTTGCAAGGTCTTTCTTCTTAACTTCCTTACCGCCGGCAGCGAACTGTGCAACAGCGCCTGTCTTGGTAGCCTTGGAAGCCTGTCCGCCTGTGTTGGAGTAAACTTCTGTATCGTATACCATGATGTTGATATCCTTGCCGCTTGCAAGAACGTGATCAACACCGCCGAATCCGATATCGTAAGCCCAGCCGTCACCACCGAATACCCACTGGGATTTCTTTCCTAAGAAATCTTTGTCTTTCACGATGGCTTTGCAGGTCTCACAGTCACAGCCTTCTAATGCAGCAACTAACTTATCGGTTGCAGCACCGTTGGTTGCGCCGCATGTAAAGGTATCTAAGTATTCCTTGCATGCTGCTTTCACTTCCTCAGAAGCTGCTTCAGAGTTCATAACGGACTCAACTTTTGCCTTTAAGCCGTCTCTGATCGCGTTCTGAGCTAATAACATACCGTAACCGAACTCAGCGTTATCTTCAAATAAGGAGTTGGACCATGCAGGACCCTGTCCCTTTTCGTTTACTGTGTAAGGTGTGGACGGTGAAGAGTTGCCCCAGATAGAAGAACATCCGGTTGCGTTGGCGATGTACATTCTGTCACCGAATAACTGGGTAATTAATTTTGCGTAAGGAGTCTCGCCACAGCCCGCACATGCGCCTGAGAATTCAAGTAATGGCTGTTTGAACTGGCTTCCCTTAACAGTGGTAGGTTTGAATTTGTCGATAACTTCCTGCTTGATCGGAAGAGTCTGACCGAAGTCATATACCTTCTGAGATTCTGCGTAGTTTGCTTCCATGTTGACCATGGTAAGAGCCTTCTCGCCCTTCTTGCCAGGACATACGTTCGCACAGGAGCCGCATCCGGTACAGTCAAGAGCGGATACTGTCATGGAGAACTTGTAGCCAGGCATGCCTGTCATATCAAGCATCTTTGTTCCTTCTGGAGCCTGTGCAGCCTCTTCAGCTGTCATGGCAGCCGGACGGATTACTGCATGAGGACAAACGTATGCACAGAAGTTACACTGGATACAGTTGTCTGGATTCCAGTTAGGAATATTAACAGCGATACCACGTTTCTCATACGCGGAAGAACCGGATGGTGTGGAACCGTCTACATACTCTGTAAATGCGGATACTGGTAAGGAATCGCCCTCCTGAGCGCTGACCTTAGCCTGGATGTTGTTAACGAAGTCTACAACGTCCTTGCGGCCGGTGGTTGCGTGAGTCATGTCAAGACCTTCGTCTCCGCAGGACTTCCAGCTCTCCGGAATCTCTACCTTAACAACGCCCTTAGCGCCTGCATCGATCGCTGCCCAGTTCTTCATAACAACATCTTCGCCCTTACGTCCGTAGGTAGCCTTTGCAGCTGCCTTCATCAGTTCATTTGCCTTCTCAGCAGGAATGATTCCTGTCAGCTCGAAGAATGCGGACTGTAAGATTGTGTTGATACGTGTCGGGCCCATGCCGGTTTCGATACCGATCTTAACACCGTCGATGGTATAGAGGTTGATGTTGTGATCAGCGATGAACTTCTTAACCTGTCCAGGTAAATGCTTCTCAAGGCCTTCTGCATCCCATGGGCAGTTCAGTAAGAATGTACCGCCGTCCACTAATTCCTGAACCATGTTGTACTTACGTACATAGGACGGATTGTGGCATGCTACGAAGTTTGCCTTATGGATTAAATAGGTAGATTTAATCGGCTTATGTCCGAAACGCAAATGGGACATGGTAACACCGCCAGACTTCTTGGAGTCATAATCGAAGTAAGCCTGCGCGTACATATCCGTGTTGTCACCGATGATCTTGATGGAGTTCTTGTTAGCACCTACCGTACCGTCGGCGCCAAGACCCCAGAACTTACAGTTGGTTGTTCCTTCCGGAGTAGTAACCAGCGGAGCACCTGTCTCAAGAGATAAATGAGTAACATCATCAATGATGCCGATGGTGAAAGGTGTCTTTGTCTCGTTATCGAATACAGCAACGATCTGAGCCGGTGTTGTATCCTTGGAGCCTAAGCCGTAACGTCCGGTTAATATCTTAACCTGATCGAACTTGGTTCCTCTTAAAGCTGCCACTACGTCTAAGTATAACGGCTCGCCAAGGGATCCTGGCTCTTTTGTTCTGTCTAATACGGAGATCGTCTTAACGGTATCCGGGATTGCTTCAACAAGAGCGTCTGCGCAGAATGGTCTGTAAAGACGAACCTTCACAACACCAACCTTCTGTCCCCGTGCTACCATGTAGTCGATGGTCTCTTCGATTGTATCGTTTACGGAACCCATGGATACGATTACGTGCTCTGCATCCGGAGCGCCGTAGTAGTTGAACAGCTTATAATCGGTACCGATCTTAGCATTGACCTTGTCCATGTATTTCTGAACGATAGCCGGTAATGCTTCGTAATATGGATTACATGCTTCTCTTGCCTGGAAGAAGATATCCGGGTTCTGAGCAGAACCTCTCTGGCAAGGATGGTTTGGATTTAATGCATGACGACGGAACTCGTCCACTGCGTCCATGTCAACCATCTCTTTTAAATCTTCGTAATCCCAGGTCTCCACCTTCTGGATCTCATGAGATGTACGGAAACCGTCAAAGAAGTTGATGAACGGAACTTTTCCTTCAAGAGCTGCCATATGTGCAACAGGAGTTAAATCCATAACTTCCTGAACGCTGGATTCGCATAACATTGCGCAGCCGGTCTGACGGCATGCGTATACGTCGGAGTGGTCACCAAAGATTGATAAAGCATGGCTCGCAACTGCACGTGCGGAAACGTTGAATACACCCGGTAACTGCTCGCCTGCGATTTTATAAAGGTTCGGGATCATTAATAACAGACCCTGGGATGCTGTGTAGGTGGTGGTCAGCGCACCTGCAGATAAGGATCCGTGAACAGCACCTGCTGCACCTGCCTCAGACTGCATCTCTGTAATCTGTACTGTATGACCGAAGATATTGGTTCTTCCGTCGGTTGCCCATTCATCTGAAGCTTCCGCCATAGGTGAGGATGGGGTAATCGGATAGATAGCCGCTACATCAGTAAATGCATACGATGCATGTGCTGCTGCGTGGTTACCATCCATGGTTTTCATTTTTCTTGCCATTTTTGATTTCCTCCTACAAATGTGAATATTGTATAGTTTGGTTCCCCGAAGGGATAGTGACCTGTTTACTATTATAACAATTATTTAACAAATTGCAAATAAGAAAAATGGAAAATTACGTACTATTTTAGGAACAATTCCGCGAAACACCGGGAACTGCCCGCTGCAGGCGGCTGCCTGTCGTTTTTAGGCCAGTAAAAGGACCGGATAAAAATTTTATCCGGTCCATAAATCGTCCTTTAACTCAGCGGACTCGGAGGAACTACGTTCTGTCCCGAGCTGTTTCCGCCCGGCCCCTCCGGCTGTACCGCCTGGGTCGTGGTTGGCTGTGGTGCCGATGTCGGCTGCTCTCCCGGCCCTTGTCCGGGTACCGTATCGGGCTGGGCAGTAGTCGGCTGGGTCGGCGCTGTCGGCGCCGGAGTATCCGTTCCTCCGGAAGGTGATGTCTCTCCCTCCGAGGTGGCGATGGTGCTGCCTCCTGAAGAAGACTCATCCGTGGCAGGGACTACCACGCCTGATGTGTTGCGCTTGATTGTTGCGGGCTTGCCGCGGTATGTGCTGTTGTGGAAGAACTCGTCGCTTACCACAACGCCGTCCTTTTTCGTCACCATATTCGTCACCCAGCGGCTTCCCTTTGTCTCTGCCTTGACAATCTTCTCTTCTCCCGGCTGAAGGGTCTGATCCTCTTCGTAAACCGGCGCCGGAGCATCCAGTTCCGCTGTCTTCTTGGAGGTCATGGAAAGTGTAACTCCCTTTTCCAGAATCGGGATTCCTACAACGGAAATCTTCAGCTTCCTGTCTGCAAAGCTGGCTCTGAGGGCAATTGCCGTCGAAGAGGTGTTGATAAATTTCATATCGGGTCCGCCAAAGCTTACCATAGCGTCCTCGCCCGGCGTTACATAAGAGGGCTCATAGCTGTGCGCATGGCGCTCTGTCGTCGTAAGACCGGAGAAAATGACTGCGTTGTAGAGCGTGGAGGAAACCTGGCATACGCCGCCGCCCGGCTCTTCCACCAATTCGCCGTTTACATAGGCACCGGCCGGCCGATACCCCTTGGCCTCGGAACGCTCTCCCGTGGCCTTATTGAAAGAAAACTCCTCGCCTGGCTGTAAGATCAGGCCGTTAAGCGCTTCGGCAGCCAGTTCGATATTCTTGTTTCTGTCCTTGTTAGCCGTGGTTGTGGTGGTATAGGTTCCAATCACCTGATACAACTCCTTGGCCTGTGCCTCCGTGATCTCTGGAGCCGTCTCCTTGCCGGTAGCTTCAATCACAGCGCTGAAATTTTTATCCTTTAACTGAGCCAGAATATCGGAAACCAGCTTCTCCTGGTCGATCACCAGACCATTCTGCTCTCCCGAGTAGATAAACTTCCCTGCTTCCTTGTCAAAACCGGATACGGAACCGTTCTTGGCCTTCACGTCCCACTTGGCGGCGGCCTTTTTGGCCTCTTCCGCGGCCGCTTCGTCCAGTCCGTTCATATCCAGGGTATAGCTTTCCTTCGGTTCGCCCGTATAGATATCGCCTAAAAGGGTATCCACCTTCGTCTCCAGCAAATCGGCGACCTCATACGTATCATCCTTATACGTAATCTTCATGCCCCACTCATACTTGTCCAGAATCGCCTTTTTCGCCTGTTCTCTGGACATTCCGGTGATGGAGATCCCGTCTACGGAAACCTCCTTCTTAAGCTCCGGCTCCGGCTGGCTCGTCGTCTCGCCCGTCTCCACCTCGGCAGGCCTGCTTCCTACGAACTTCACTGCCGCCATAATCACGATCACGGCAACCACCGCGATAATGATCCCCAGCAGAATCTTCGTGATATCATACTGCGGACGCTTCTTCCGCTTTGACCCCCTTCCCGAACCGCCCCGCGGCTGGTAGGAACTCTTATATCTTGAGGACTGGCCCCTGCTTCCCTGGCTTGTCTTTCTGGAAGCTCCCGTTCCTGTCTTCCGTGTTCCCTGAGAGGAATAAGATCTTGATGTTCCACTCTGTCTGTTGCCTGTCTGACTCATCTATTTCACCTTTTCACATGATAGTGTATATTACATTGAGTAGTATACCATACTTTGTGGGAAATGCTATTACAAATTTATGAATTTTCTTAATTATTTTTCGTCGTTTTTCAACATTTTACAGAACGTAAAAAACATGTTACTATAGTATTACTAAAGTATTTCAAATTGGAGGTAACTCATGGAACTCATCGATCTGCACGTTCATTCTAATGCCTCGGATGGCACGCTATCCCCGGCCGCCGTCGTCGCTCTGGCCGTGGAAAACGGGCTTACCGCCATCGCTCTGACCGACCACGACACCATTGCCGGCATCCCACAAGCTATGGAGGCCGCCCTAGGCCTTCCCATCGAAATCATTCCCGGCATCGAGCTCTCCTGCCACTATGAGGGCGAAGAGATCCACGTTCTGGGACTGTATGTAAATCCGGATGATCCCGCGTTTCTCCGGGAAACCGACCGTCTCCTCATACTCCGTGAAAAACGCAATAACGAGATGATCCGCCGTTTTTCGGAGAACGGCATGGTACTGACCAGGGAAGAGCTTACCGCCGGCAATCCCGATACGGTCATCACGAGGGCCCATTTTGCCCGCGTCCTGATGGAAAAAGGATATGTCTCCTCCATGGACCAGGCATTTAAAAAGTATTTAAAATACGGCGGCCGCTGGTGTCCAAAGAAAGAGACCATCGAGCCCTCCTACGCGCTCAGGATCCTGACCGACTGCGGAGCGTCTCCGGTCCTCGCCCATCCATACCAGTACCATCTCGGCGATGCAAGGCTGGAAGCACTGGTCGCTTCGTTAAAAGAAGACGGACTGGCCGGCCTGGAAGTCTACCACTCGTCCAACAATCAGTACGAAAGCGGAAAGCTCAAGAAACTGGCCGTCAAATACGGTCTGTTCCCCACCGGCGGCTCCGACTTTCACGGGGCCAACAAGCCGGATATCGACATCGGATGCGGCCGCGGCAATCTGCGCATTTCCGCACTGCTTCTGGACGACATCAGGCAGGCGCGGGCCAAGAACATAAATTCAAGAGCATAAATTCAAGAATATAAATATTGAGAGGATTTTTATTATGGAAGAATTATACAGAACCATCGAAGATACGATCAAAAACTCCGGCTGCCCGTTCCCTGCCAACGGAGAAGAAATTTACAATGAAATCTGCGACGAGATCGAAAACAGGGAACCGGGTGCCTACGTCTTTTTCTCTAAGAAGACGGATGATACATTTTTTGAATACAGACTTCAGATTTTTGAGGACAACTTTAACTTAAGCAGCATCGATATCCATATAGCGGACAAGAACTACCACGTTGATTTCGATTAATTTATCGAATCTGCCGCTGCCAGATCCGCGGTGCTGAGTCCTGACAGCCATAAGTCCGTCAGGGAGTATCGTATCTCCCCCTGATAGCCGACTGTTGTCGACGCCATGGCCAGTGAATTTAATACTGCTTCTTCCACAGCTTCCGCCGCGGCCGTAAAGGCCGTGTCCAGGAGGCTTTCTTTTAAAATCCGGATGGTCAAGATCTCCGGTTCCCTCTCTTCCGAAATCCGGTTTGCCGTCGTAAAACCGATCATTATGTCGCCGCTCCCGTGTCCCATGAAGGATCCGATCCGGCTGAGCCCTACTCCGGCTCTCTTAATCACCCGCTTTAACTGCCGGTCGGAGAGCGGCAAATCTGTCGCAATTACAGTCATGATGGATCCCCGGTCCAGCAAAGCCGGCTTCGTCTTCTTCTCCAGTTCTCTTCCCACCATCGCCCCGCAGATCATTAAATTCTTCGTGCTGCCAAAATTCGACTGCACCAACGCACCAACCGTATACGTCTTTCCTCCGAGCGGAAACTGCCTGGATGCGGAACCGATACCGCCCTTTAAGCCGAAGCAGACGGTTCCCGTTCCGGCGCCGACAGCGCCCTCTTCAAAATCCCGTTTCGCCTCCCGGACCGCCGTCCGAACCTCCTCTAAACCGATGATCCGCTCTTTTATCAGATTTAAGCCGGAATCGTTGCACTCTCCCACCACTGGATTGATGGTGGTTACCTGGATTCCCTCCCGCTCACACTGCTCCGACATCATGTCGACCACCGCGTCATGCACCTTGCCCACATTGAGCGTATTGGTCAATGCGATAAATGTCTCTAACGTACCCAGTTCTTCCATCTGAACCAGCCCCTGGCTCTTTCCGAAGCCGTTGTGGATGTAGGCGGCGGCTGTCAGCTTGTTTTTATAAGGGTTGTCTTCACACGGCAGAATCACCGTGACTCCCGTCTTGTGCTCCGCTGTATTCACGGTGGCATGGCCCACCGTCACGCCTGCAACATCGGTAATCTTATTAAGGGGTCCCGGCTCCATTTCGCCCGGAATAATCCCGTATGCGCGGATTCTTTTCATCACTCTTTCCTTTCCAATGCGTATTTTCTGTTCTTATTATACATAAAAGTGACCGGCTAACCGGCATTTTCGGAATCTTTTCACCATGTATCCCGGAAAAACGTTGTTATAATCCAGACGTAGGAAATGGTAAGGTTACATAGCATCGAACTCGTAGCCCATGAGCCGGAAGACGCAGATCGCCTGATCAAGTACATGTATCAGGGGGAATAAAACCTGGCCCGTGTATGAAAAGCCTGCCGGATAAAGCGGCCGGAAGCAGACCGATTTTATCGTTCTGCTTCCGGCTGCTTTATCATTTTGCACGTCCGGGCTCCGGCTGCGGCTGCGCCTTTCCACGGTTCTTTTTCTGCTCCTGATTTTTCTTTTCCAGTCTCGCGTAAACCGTTCCGCGGAGCAGAGAATACAGAACCGAACAAAGCGGAATAAAGATCAGCATGCCGGCGATTCCCATAGCGCTGCCGCCGATGGTAACCGCAACGAGGACCCAGATGGACGGAAGTCCCACCGAGTTGCCCACCACATGGGGATAGATTAAATTTCCTTCAATCTGCTGAAGGATAAAGAACACCGCCACAAACAGAAGTGCATCGAGCGGCTTCACCATCAGCATCAGGAACGCTCCGATCACGCAGCCGATAAACGCTCCGAATATGGGAATCAGCGCGGTAAACGCGATCAGCACTCCGACTAACAGCGCATAGGGCAGCCGCAGAACGGACAGTGTGATGAAGAACATGGTTCCCAGAATCACCGCCTCGAGGCACTGACCGGTCAGGAAGTGGGAAAATGTATTGTATGCCAGATCTGCAACTGACAAAATATTTTCCGTGACCCGGTCCGGCAGAAACGCCCGCATCAGCTTCTTCATCTGAGCCGAAAGCGTCTCCTTCTGAAGCAGAATATAGATCGCGAATACCAGGGCGATTCCAAATGTGGTCACGCCGCTGACTATGGAGACCGCCGCTGTGATCGTTGAATTCAGCACTGTGCTGGCTCCTGAGGAGAGGAATCCGATCACATCCTCGGAGAAGGATTTCCAGTCAATCTGGATTCCATTGATATAATCCAGGATTTCCGGATTCTGGGCAAATAAGTCTTCCGCTCCCTTCTTCACCCCTGCCAGGAAGACCGGTATACTGTTCTGCAGACTCATAAATGTCTCGAACAGCTGTGGCATAACGACGAAAATAACTAAAAGCAGCAGACCTACCACAAACAACAGGGTAAGAACCAGGCCGATCGGACGGCGCAGTCTGTTATTTTCCTTCATGGGAAGCAATTTCTCAATCCTGCGCATGGGGACGTTTAAGATAAACGCCATGACTCCGCCCAGTAAAAACGGTGAGATGAACCCGAAAATCATCATAAACACCGCAAAAACACGCCGGTAGTTCACGCCGATCACTACAACCGCCACGGTAAATACGATAAGCCATCGCAGCTTCTTTATGTTGCTGTCATTTAATTCCATAAATTTACTCCTTTACCCGTTCTGTAAATGTTTCCAGAATCTCCTGTTTCGCTGCCTGAAAGGTACCCTGGGCCATCAGGGAGCTTCCGCCGCCTTTTCCGTTTAATTCTTTGTTTAAGTATTTGCTCAATTCCCGCATGTCGGAACTGCTGCTTCCTGCCGCATACTGGTAGCTGCCTTCCGTACCGGAGCAGACCAGGACCACGCTTCCTCTGCCGCCCTCATAGAGCATGGTGCAGTACTGGCGAAGCTGAATCGGCGCCAGCCCCTCCTCGAATACCGCCAGAGGCTTTTGGCTGGGCTCAAGCTGTTCCATTCTGGCCGCAAACAGTTCCTGATACAGCTGGTTGATCTTCCCATCCTTCATACCGCTTTCACTCTTTAACTTCTCCACGGTTTCCGTGACTTTCTCCGGCTTGGCTGAAAGCAGCACGGACAGCTCCGTCACCGTCTTCTGTTTCTTCTGGTAATCCTTAAGGGCGTCCATACCGCAGAGCATGGAAACCCGGATACCGCCTTTGTAGTGAATCATGCCGGTGATCTTAAAGATGCCGATCTCTCCAGTGGTCATGACATGGGTGCCGCAGCATGCGCAGACATCGCCGTCCGGAATCTCGATGATACGCACCTGTCCGGTCAGCTCCTTCTTGCTTCTGTACTCCATGGCGTCCAGCTCCCCAGCGGTTGGATACAGCTCCAGAACCGGCAGATTCTCTGCGATTTTCCGGTTGACCTCATTTTCTACCGCCTCCAGCTCTTCCGCCGTGAGCACTCCGTTAAAGTCAACGGTCACCTCTTCGCTTCCCATATGAAATCCCACATTATCGAACCCATACTTTTTATGTACCAGTCCTGAAAAAATATGTTCTCCCGAATGGTTCTGCATGTATCCAAACCGTCTCTCCCAATTGATGGTACCTGTAACGGCTGTCCCTGCCTCTAAGGGTCCATCGGTCTCGTGAATAATCTCCCCCGCCTTTTCATGGACATCCAGTACCTTCACGGATCCCAGGCTTCCGGTATCTCCGGGCTGACCGCCGCCCTCCGGATAAAAGCCTGTCCGGTCCAGAGTCACCTGGAATCTGCCGTTCTTCCCCGTCCGGCAGTCTGTCACCACCGCCTCGAACGATTTTACATAGGGCCGTCTATAATATAATTTCTCCATATAATCTACCTCTTTTCCCGTTTGTAACTAATTATACACAAGTATTGGATAAGTTCAATCATATGAATTCTAAAATTTTACGAAAAATGTGGAAACAGTGGCAAGCAGGGTCACATACATTTAAGTGTAAACAATTTATTTGGAGGAACAAATATGAGTGATCTGGCAGCAACAAATTGTGGATGTGGATGTGGCTGTGAATGCAACAATGGAGGAAGTGGATGCAACTTTATCTGGTTGATCCTGATTCTGTGCTGCTGCGGCGGCGGTGGTTTCGGAGGCGGCTGCGGCTGCGGCGGCGGAAGTAACTGCGGCTGTGGCTGTGGCGGAAGCAACGGATGTGATTTCATCTGGATCATCCTTCTTCTGTGCTGCTGCGGAGGCGGCGGTGGTGGATTCTGCTGCTAATACATGCAGAGAAAACATTTCCACAAAACATAAAGACTGCGGTCCGGATATTCCGGGCCGCAGTTTTTTTGGTGTAACAGGGCAATTTCCTGTTACACCAAAATCCCTTCGGGCAGGATGCGCGCTCCGGGCAGGCGGCGGTATATCACCGCCTCTGATTCTTCTCCTGCCCCGGCGCGGCCAGCGGATTTTCTCCATTTCCCCCGCGGCCGGGATTTCTGCCCTGTTTTCTCTTTACGCACTCGTCGTCAATTTCATATACTGCATTGCCATCTATAATTAAACGATTTCTCATGTTTATCACTCTCCTGTAATACTAATATATGCGGCCGCATATATTGTCAACAAGAAAAGTAAGGATATCATGTTATGAACAACGAAAAAAATTCCCAGCCAGTTGACCTGGATTCCTTAATCGGTGATAACCATTTACAGATGATGAAGGCCGCCCTCCCCTATATGAGCGTGACCGAGCAGCGTTTTATCTCTCTCTTTGTCAAATTCAATGAGCTTCGCCGCACCGTAAAGCTGTTTGAGGACGAGGAGGTGGCTGCCATGGGCATCTGCTCCACAGGAGAAGACACCGAGAAGCCGGCTTCCCCCATCGATATGCTGGGCGCCATCAAACCGTTTGGTACACCGACAGAACAGGATTTAATCGATCTGATCATGAACTTTTTCCAGGGCTTTAAGCTGGCAGGAGCAGTATCCGACGCGGTTCCCGGGTCCATGGTACCGGATCCCGAGCCCACTGAAAATACGGCCAGGCAGGCACAGTCACAGACACCGCCTCCTCACCGCTCCGGCGGACCGTTCGGACGCATGTCCTTCGATCAGATCAAGAACTTTATTCCTCAGGAGCAGCAGTCCCGTCTGGAGACCATGCAGCTCATGATGTCTGCCATGCAGCAGATGAACTAATTCACCGCTACATACAAAGAAAGGAAGTTTACCGCCCTATGAATACCAACTGGAAACAGGATCCCCGCTTAAAAGGCATGGACCAACAGAAACTTGAGCTGCTGACTACATTCGCCCAGGAGGTGGAATCCGCGCCGAAGGAACAGCTGATGTCCACGATCCTCACTCTCAATTTAAAGGCCAATGAAAAAGGCATCCATTTTTCCGATCAGGAGACGGAGCTGCTCGTCTCGATCTTAAGCGGGGGAATGAGCCCCGCCGAACGGAAACGCATGGATACCTTACGCATGATTTCTAAAAATTTGTCAAAACGGAAATAAGACTCACGCCATTACTCCTGCTCCAACTGGCTGATATCGGAAACAATGACAATCCTGGTCTCTTCATCGACGCTCGTCACCAGCTTTTTCATGTACTCCTCGGACACCTTGACACAGCCCGAGGTTCCGGTGTCAGCCGCTCCATTCATGCAGTGCAGAAAGATGGCGGAACCCTTCCCAGGCACGCGGTCACTGTTGTAGTCGAGCGCCAGTCCATAGTTGTAGAACGGAACCATGGCGGCCATATGCTCCGCCGACTTCCAGTCTTTTTTTGTGCTGCTGGAATCCACCAGCTGGTTATAATGGCTGCTGCCAGGGTCATCCACCCAGTAATCGGTATCCGTCAGCTGGTGATACGGCAGAATACTGCCCGGGTTTTCCTTCACGCCAAAGGCCATGGTAAAACGGTACGTTCCGAGGGGAGTCTTCTTATCCCCTTCCTTCTTATCGCCCGTCGCTCCGTTCTTTCCATATCTCCCCGCAGTCACAAATTCTTCCGTCCAGATACCCTTATCATCCTTCGTATGATAGGAAAGGCTGATATCCGCCTCCCCCTGTCCCACCACCAGGATCAGACTGTCCGTTTCCGAGGCGGCCGGTATGTTTCCCATAAGTTCCTGCTCCTTATCGGACGCCTCTGTGTTGATATCCTTCAGGCCGATTCCAGGACCTGTCTCCCCTTTTCCGTTTATTCCCACCATGGCCTGTCCAGTCAAGCGTCCATCCGTCTGACCATACACAGCCGTTCCAGCGGCGCCGGCGTACGCAAAAAGGACCGCCCCTGTCATGACCAGCAAATATTTCTGATATCGTCTCATTCGTAATTCCTCCGATTATCATATCTTATGCTGTCATTATACACGGTACGGTCCCTTTTGTCATGCCTGAACGGCTATTTTGTAACAGTTCATACGGCTTATCTTCTTGACCGAAAAAGCCGGCATCCGATGTAAAAATCAGTGCAAAAACGGTCTTATAAGCAAGCTTAACGCCCGCCTTTGCACTGATTTTTCCGCCGTCTGAACTGTTACGTTATTTTAATCTTACAACATGCTGACAATATATGTACACATTCTTAATTTTTTTAGCCTGCTCTCCTTCTTCCCCCAAAATGATCGGCTGTGTGCCGGATGGTGTAATGTACAGCTTAAATGCAATTCCATCCTGACCTACCTTCATCTGCCTGACCGGACGGTACTCGAACGTCCTGCGCTCAATTCCCAGATATTCGTAAATGGCATTCTCCAAATCCTTGTCTTCAAAGCATTTGGCAATATCCTCTTCCGCATTCATATCCAGAATAGCTTTCGCTTCATCAAACGTCAGATTTGCAAACCGGAAATCCCCGTCTCCCAGTATATAGGCCAGAGTCTCATTATCAAGAAGCAACAATGGGTAACCTACGCTCGACTGCTCCATAAAATACCTCCTTATCTCCGTTTATTATAACAAAGTTCTCAATTATCTGCTAGTATTATCATATCTATTTTTCTCTCATTTGTCAATATTTTCTGATTTTTTTATTTTTGTTCGTTAATTATCAAACTATTATGTTTGATTTATTCTCACAACACAAGACACCCTTCGGCTTCCGCCTCCGGGTGTCTGTAACTGCTATTTGCAAACAATATTGATAATTCTTCCTGGCACATAGATTTCCTTGACAATCGTCCCAGTCAATTTATCCGTAACCAGCGCCTTGCCGGCCTCGATCGCATCCTCTTTGGCTGTACCGTCCGGAAGCGTTACGACCGCTTTCGTCTTTCCATTCACCTGCACGGCCACGGAAATCTCATCTTCCTTCATGGCTTCCTCATCGCATACCGGCCACTGGGCATGGAATACCGTATCGCTTCCCCCCAGCTGCTGCCACAATTCCTCTCCGATATGAGGCGCGAACGGAGCAAGCAGAATCACAAAGGTGCGGAGCGTCTCCCTGTCAATTCCTCCGGTCTTCTTCGCCAGCTCGATGAATTTGTTGTTATACTCCATAAATCCGGAGATTACCGTGTTTAAATTGAACTGGTTAAACCGCTGTTCGATATCAAAGATCAGCTTATTGCGGAGACGCACCATCTCTCTCGTCGGTTCGGTCTCCTTATCCTTGCTGTCCATGACGAGATTCCAGAAACGGTTCAAGAAACGGCTGACGCCTTCGATTCCCCTGTCGTCCCATTCCGCGTCCAGCTCCGGCGGACCGACGAAGAGTTCGTACATTCTCAGGGAATCACAGCCGTAATCACGGACCAGTTCATCCGGAGATACCACATTTCCCTTGGATTTGCTCATCTTGATACCGTTCTTGCCGGTGATCATGCCCTGGTTAAACAGCTTAGTAAACGGTTCGTCGAAATCGATGACGCCGATATCACAGAGGAATTTCGTGTAGAACCTGGAATAGAGCAGATGAAGCACCGCGTGCTCCACGCCTCCGATATACATATCGACAGGAAGATATTTATCCGCCTTTTCGCGGGAAACTAGCTCCTTCTCGTTATGGCTGTCCACATAGCGCAGGAAATACCAGGAGGAACCGGCCCACTGCGGCATGGTGTTCGTCTCCCGCCTGGCCGGAGCGCCGCAGACTGGACAGGTGGTGTTCACCCACTCGTCGATGGCAGCCAGCGGAGATTCTCCCGTTCCCGTCGGCTGATAACTTTCCACCTCCGGCAGAGTTAAGGGAAGCTGATCCTCCGGAACCGGGACATTGCCGCAGTGCGGACAGTGGATAATCGGAATCGGTTCGCCCCAGTAGCGCTGTCTCGAAAATACCCAGTCGCGCAGCTTGTAATTGACCGTCTTCTTACCAATTCCGCGCTCTTCAATCATCACGGGGGCTTCCTTCTTTAAGACGGAAGACTCCATTCCGTTCCACTCGCCGGAATTGATCATAATTCCGCTCGCCTCGGTATAGGCCTGTGTCATATGCTCGATCTCCACTCCGTCTTTCGCAATAACCTGAATAATCGGAAGATCAAATTTCTTTGCAAACTCAAAGTCTCTGTCGTCGTGAGCCGGCACGCACATGATGGCTCCCGTGCCGTAATCGGCCAGCACATAGTCGGAGAGCCAGATCGGCACCTTTGCACCATTTAACGGGTTGACGGCGTAGCTGCCCGTAAATACACCCGTTTTTTCCTTATCCTGAAGACGGTCCACATTCGACTTCATGGAGGCTTCATAGATATACTTCTCCACCGCCTCCTTCGTCTCCGGCACGGCGAGACCGGCCGCCAGCGCATGCTCCGGGGCCAGTACCATGAAGGTCGCGCCGTACAGCGTATCCGGCCTAGTCGTATAGACTTTAATCGCGTCTTCCCGTCCGTCCACTTTGAAATCCACTTCTGCGCCGTAGGACTTGCCGATCCACTCTGTCTGCATCTTCTTGACCTTCTCCGGCCAGTCCAGCTTATCTAAGTCATCCAGCAGGCGGTCCGCGTAGGCGGTAATCTTTAACATCCACTGCCTTAAGTTTTTCTTCGTAACCGGTGTCTGGCAGCGTTCACAGCAGCCGTTCACCACCTCTTCGTTGGCAAGGCCTGTCTTACAGGAGGGGCACCAGTTAATCGGGAATTCCTTCTCATAGGCCAGCCCCTTCTTAAACATCTGAACAAAGATCCACTGCGTCCATTTATAGAATCCGGGGTCGGTCGTGTTGACCTCCATATCCCAGTCATATACCGCGGCGATCTCATTAATCTGACGCTTGATGTTGGCTACATTTTCAGCCGTGGATTTGGCCGGATGAACGCCCATCTTGATCGCATAGTTTTCCGCCGGAAGGCCAAAGGCATCCCAGCCCATCGGATGGATGACGTAATGTCCCTTTAAAATCTGATACCTGCTCCAGACGTCGGAGATCACATATCCCCTCCAGTGTCCCACATGAAGTCCGCTCCCCGACGGATACGGAAACATATCGAGACAGTAATACTTCGGTTTCTTCCCGTCATTGATATTTACGGGATTCTTTTTCCAGTTTTCGCGCCACTTCTTTTCAATTGCGCTGTGATTGTATGATGATGCCATAACAAACCATTCTCCTTCCTGATAAAAAATAAAATCCGGCTCCCTGGAATTCCGTAGGACAAACTTTCTTAGAAATAAAAAACGCGTCTCCACCGTCCAGGCCGCTCAGGCCATAACGATAGAGACGCGGATTCCTTCCACGCGGTACCACTCTATTTCATACAGAAGCTGTATGCACTTATCGGATACGCATTCATATCCTTCCCCCGATAACGGCTGGGATGCCGGCTGCACCTACACAAAAGCATCGCTTCCTTCAGTGAGCAACTCCAAGGCGAGTTCAGCCATCCTTCCCAACCGGCTCGCACCATACGCCGGCTCTCTGCATGTTCCAGACCGCTTACTGTTCCTCTTCACAGTATTTATGCTGACCATAAATGTATCACACTTGTGGGAACGTGTCAACCGCTATTTATCATTTCCCTGCAACTCCCACTCCTGCTTATGAAAACAGAAACAGTCCCACGGAGACAAAGAAAAAGAGGATCATGCCCAGATTTAAAAACAGGGTCTCAAACCGCCTTCCTCTCGGGATCGCCAGCATCGCGGGTTTTAAGTGGATCTCACGGCGGTAAAGGATCAGGAATACAACTCCCAGCACAACGGCCGCAATCATGAAGATGCCATAGGCCATGGCAAACCAGATATTATCTGCTGCATGAAGCGCTACAATCGATCCCATAAAATTGATCACCGCATGGAATATTACGGTATAACGCAGCTTTCCCGTGTTGATGTAGACGTATGCAAATACGACCCCCAGCCCGAAGGCATAGAAAAACTGATAAAAATTTCCATGGCTGAGCCCGAATAAGACACCCGACAGAACGATAGCCACCCGGTCGCCGTAATGAGCCACCCGGTCGATCAACAGCTTCCGGTACAGAAGCTCCTCAAATATGGGAGCCGCCACCACCGTCAACAGGAAAATTACCCACGTATCCAGATTCTCGATCAGCTCATTTACCGGATTTAAGAGAGGCTTGCCCTGGATTCCATTCACGATGCTCATGAGGACGGTTCCTATAATATTTCCAATGTACATAATGCTGATGCAGGCAAAAAAAGCAACCACCAGCCGCCCCGCGCCGAACGGCTGCCTCTGCGGCCTGCACGGCGTTCTCATGTCTTTCACAATGAGCCAGCATATCAGCGTTCCGAACAAATACATGGGAATCGAGCCCAGGAGCACGATCCACGTATTCCAGTCCCCCTTCCACCCCATTTTACCAAGAACTCCGAGTATCAGCCCCGCCTCCGCCTGCACCATAAGTCCCACCAGCAGAAATGCCGCGTATCCCACTCCGAGCCTTGAACACGTTTTCTTTATTTCTCTTAAGTAATCCATCCGGTCACTACCTCCTGACTCTTCTTACCATCACGATTCCAAGTTTATCACATCTGTCTCATGTTGACAAGAAATCTCAGGGGAAAGGAGAAAACCTGCGCAGGCCGGGGTAACAGTTCACTCCCCGCCTGGGGCTCCGCAGGCGGAAAATGAACTGTTACAAGTCGGGAATGGAAATGAGGCGGAACGATCTTCCGTCCCGCCTCTCAATATCTTTATTCTTTTTCTTATGCCTCGGTTCTGTCAACCTTGGAAGCACGCTCTTCCACTTCACGCTTCTGAACATCGCCAGGAGCCTGCTCGTAGCGGCTGAACTCATATTCATACGTTCCCATACCGCCTGTCATGGAGCGGAGGTCTGTATTGTATCCGAAAAGCTCAGACATCGGAACATCTGCTTCGATGATCTGCTTGCCGTTATGGTTGGAATTCATACCCAGTACACGGCCGCGTCTGCGGTTTAAGTCACCCATAACATCACCGGTGAACTTATCCGGAACAGTAACCTTTAAGGAGGCAATCGGCTCTAACAGAACCGGGTTCGCTTCCATAAAGCCCTTCTTAAACGCCAGGGTGGCCGCCATCTTAAAGGCCATCTCGGAGGAATCTACCGGGTGGTAGGAGCCGTCTGTCAGCGTTGCCTTCAGTCCGACAACCGGATAAGCTGCGAGAGGTCCTCTTAAAACACACTCTGCAACCCCCTTTTCAACAGCCGGGAAGTAGTTCTTCGGAACAGCGCCGCCGAATACAGTCTCCTCGAATACGTAAGGTGTCTCTAAATCGCCGGATGGCTCAAAGGTCATCTTAACATCGCCGAACTGTCCATGTCCGCCTGACTGCTTCTTATATCTTCCCTGAACCTCAACTTTCTTTCTGATGGTCTCACGGAACGCAAATTTCGGTTTGCTTAACTCGATCTCTACTTTATAGCGGTTTAACAGCTTGCTGACTACAACGTCCAGCTGCTGGTCGCCGATTCCGTATAACAGGGACTGACGGTTCTCTGTATCGGTAACTGCCTTTAAGGTCCAGTCTTCTTCTGTCAGCTTCGACAACGCGCTGGATACCTTATCGTCATCGCCCTTCGTCTTTGTTTTATAGCGCATATACGTATACGGCGTGGAAATCTCCGGCTTATGGTATACGATCGGCGCGGAACGGAGCGCAATAGTATCTCCCGTCTGGGTTACGGATAACTTGGATACAGCGCCGATATCGCCGGCCTTCAATTCCGGAACCTCGATCACGTCTTTTCCTCTGAGCAGATAGATCTTTCCGATCTTCTCCTCTGTATCCTTGTTTACGTTATAGATATTGGAATCCGGTTTTAAGGTACCGGTACAAATCTTCATCAGAGAGTATTTGCCGATAAACGGGTCCACAATCGTCTTAAATACACGAGCGGAAAGTGATACGTTATCGTTATATTTGGCTGTAAAGCGCTCTCCTGTGGATACGTCCACACCGATACACTCGTAACGGTCCGGAGTCGGGAAGTACTTGTCGATTCCCTGAAGCACCATCTTCGCACCCTGTGCGTTAATGCCGGAGCCCAGCATAACCGGTACGATATTGCCTTCTATTACATGTTCCCGAAGTGCAGAAGAAATCTCTTCCTGAGTGAACTCATCGCCTGAGAAGTAGCGTTCCATATACTCTTCGCTCGTCTCCGCAACGGCCTCCATCAGCGCTTCACGCGCAATCCCCAGGTTCTTCTGTGAATATTCAGGAATCTCACATTCTTCATAGTCACTGTTCACCGTGAATCTGCGGCCCGCCATCTTTACGACGTTGACAAATCCGACGAACTTTTCATTCTCACGAATCGGAAGATGGAACGGTGCAATCTTTCTGCCGAACTCTTTTTCCAGTCTCAGCAGCAGTTCACGGTAGCTTGCATGATCGTCATCCATATTCGTTACAAAAATAATACGCGGCAGCTTATACTTTTCACAAAGTTCCCAAGCCTTATATGTACCAACCTCTATGCCTGCCTTGCAGTTCACTACGATAACCGCGGCGTCTGCAACGCTGATTGCTTCTTCTACTTCACCAACAAAATCGAAATAACCCGGCGTATCCAGCAAGTTAATCTTGATCGGACCGTCTTCACCCTGATACTCCAGCGGAATCAGAGTTGTGGAAATGGAGAACTGTCTCTTAATCTCTTCCTTATCATAATCGCTGATGGTGTTTCCATCGGTGATCTTTCCCATTCTGCTGACAGCTCCTGTAATCAGTGCCATCGCCTCTGCGAGTGTCGTCTTACCCGCGCCTCCGTGGCCGAGTAATACAACGTTACGGATTTGTTTGGTTCCATACACGTTCATAAACATTCCTCCTGTTCAGTATTTAAGTCTATGAGGATATTTTACTAAAAGTGTCGGAAAATTGCAAGTAGAATGTGCATTTTGCACAAATAATTTTACTTGCCAAAATATGGGTATCCTACAGAGCCGGGCACCAGGCGGCCAGGGGTCTGTTTTCTCCTTTAAAATCAAGGAAAGACGCGTGATACGGGGCTTCATTCTGCTCCGCTTCATTGGCTCTGTTCCATATCTTTAAGGCGGCCTGCAGAGTGATCTCCACATCATGATAGTAATAGATACCGGCCTGAGTATGAGAAACCACATCCTCAATCAATAGCCTGGCATCCTGGTTTTCAAACATAACTTCATTTAAATTATTCCTCGTCAGCTTCATAGTATTGATCTTCTCCTTCCTGTCAGGTTTTTACTATTTCGAACATACGTTCTTCTACTTATTTTTATTATATCAGAACATACGTTCTTTATCAAATCTTTTCGCACCGTCTTTGCTAATCTGCGTTAAAGCGTCGAAGTTTAACGTATAAAAGCGTTGACAACTTCTATTCTTTCGATTACAATGGTGCTTAAGCTGTTTTTGAATACTTGTTAAAGAGAGGAAACCGATATGATTATTATTATGAAACCGAACGCTTCCGAAGAGGCGGTTGGGAAAATAAAAAACCTGATAGAATCCAAAGGCCTCCAGGCTCATCTTTCCAAAGGAACGGAGGTCACCATCGTAGGCGTTGTCGGCGACAAGACGAAGCTCCAGGGCGCCAACATCGAGATGGCGGAGGGCGTGGATAAGATCGTTCCGGTCACCGAGACGTATAAACTGGTAAACAAAAAGTTTCACCCGGAGGACTCTGTGATCGAGGTTGGAAATACCAGTATCGGACCTGGCAGGCTGACCATGATGGCCGGCCCCTGCGCCATCGAAAATCACGACATGGTCATCGAGACAGCGATCGCCGTAAAGAAGGCCGGCGCAGAATTTTTAAGAGGCGGCGCCTACAAGCCGAGAACTTCCCCCTACGCCTTCCAGGGGCTGGAGGAAGAAGGCTTACAGTATATGAAGGAAGCCCGGGATGAGACCGGCCTTAATATTGTCTGCGAGGTCACCAGCTTACGGGCGCTGGAGACTGCGGTGAAATACGTGGACATGATCCAGATCGGCGCCCGCAACATGCAGAATTTTGAGCTGTTAAAGGAGGCCGGACGCGCCGGTATTCCGGTACTGTTGAAGAGGGGCTTATCCGCAACCATCGACGAATGGCTGAACGCGGCGGAATACATCGCCTCCGAAGGCAATCCCCGCATCGTGCTCTGTGAGCGCGGCATCCGCACCTACGAAACCGCAACCAGGAACACGCTGGACATCAGCGCCGTGCCGGTTATCCGCGCCAAGAGCCATCTGCCTATTCTCATCGATCCGAGCCATGCAACCGGTGTCCGCGCCTACATTGGGCCGATCTCTAAAGCCGCAGTCGCAGCAGGCGCCGACGGTCTGATCGTGGAGGTTCACCCGTGCCCGTCCTGCGCGCTGTCCGACGGCCCGCAGTCGCTCACCTTTGAACAGTTTGAGCAGCTTACCGAAAACCTGAAACCTTACGCAGCGCTTGCAGGGAGGATATTTTAATGACTGATTCCACCATTGCCTTTATTGGGCTTGGTCTCATCGGCGGTTCCATAGCCAGAGGGATCAAGCGTGAAAAACCGGATACGAAGATTATGGCATACATGCGGACCCGTTCCAGGCTCTTAAGCGCCCTGGATGAGGGCGTGATCGACATGATACTCGACGGAGTCAATGAACAGTTATTCGATTGTGATCTCATCTTTCTGTGCACCCCCGTAGAATATAACGCCCGCTACCTTGCCGAAATCAAACCATTTTTAAAGCCGGGCGCCATCATCACCGACGTGGGGAGCACCAAGACCGATATCCACGAGGCGGTCATCCGGCTCGGGATGGAGGACTGCTTTATCGGAGGCCATCCCATGGCCGGATCCGAAAAGACAGGCTTCGAGTATTCCACGGATCATCTGCTGGAAAACGCCTACTACATCATCACCCCCACCCGCACCTCTTCCCCGGAGGCGGTGGATCGGCTGATATCCGTCGCTTCGCTGATCGGGTCCATCCCCATCGTCCTGGACTACCACGAGCACGATTCCGTCACGGCGGCGATCAGCCATCTGCCACACGTGATCGCCTCCAGCCTGGTGAATCTGGTCAGGGATGCCGATAATCCGGAGGGTCTGATGAAACGTCTGGCCGCCGGCGGATTTAAGGATATTACCCGAATCGCCTCCTCGTCTCCCGAGATGTGGGAGCAGATCTGCATGACGAACCGGGCGCCTCTGGCCGCCGTTCTGGAGCAGTATATCGCCTCCTTAAACGGAACTCTGGAAAAGCTCAAAGCGGGTGACAACCAGTATCTCTCCCGGCTGTTCGAGACTTCCAGGGACTACCGGAACTCCATTTCCGAGCGGAACCAGGGCTCTGTCACACCGGAATATTCGTTTACCGTAGACATGGCGGACGAGGTCGGCGCGATCTCCACGCTGTCCGTTATCCTTGCGGCCAAGGGCATCAGCATTAAGAACATCGGCATTAACCACAACAGAGAGCACGGGGAGGGCACGCTCAAGATTATCTTCTACGACAAGGAAACCATGGACATGGCGTGGAAGCAGTTAGAGCGCTACCATTACGACCTGGTGCGTGTCTGAAAATTGATATACGGAGGAACACCATGAAATTTAAAAAGGCAAGCCCGCTTAAGGGTGAAGTACATATTCCCGGCGATAAATCCATTTCACACAGAAGCGTCATGTTCGGATCGATTGCAAAGGGGACGACGCAGATCAGCCATTTTCTTCAGGGGGCAGACTGCCTTTCCACCATCTCCTGCTTTCAGAAGATGGGCGTGGCCATCGAAAATAACGGCGATTCCGTCATCGTCCGCGGCAATGGGCTGCGAGGCTTAAAAAGGCCGGATACCGTTCTGGACTGCGGCAACAGCGGCACCACCACCCGCCTGATATCCGGAATCCTGTCAGCACAGAATTTTGACGTGACAGTGACCGGCGACGAATCCATACAGAAACGCCCCATGAAACGAATCATAGAGCCTCTTTCCCTGATGGGCGCCCAGATTGAGAGCCTCCGTCAAAATGGCTGCGCGCCCCTGCATATTACAGGCAGGCCCCTTCAGGCTATCCATTACCATTCCAGGATACCGTCCGCCCAGGTAAAATCGGCCATCCTTCTGGCCGGACTCTATGCGGACGGCGAGACAAGGGTGACGGAAGACTATGTGTCCCGCAACCATTCGGAGCTCATGCTCCGCTCCTTCGGCGCCGATGTGAGGTGCGAGGGCACGACAGCCATCATCCGGCCGGCCGGGGAACTCTACGGAAAACAGATTACGGTTCCCGGCGATATTTCGTCTGCCGCCCCGTTTCTTGCTGCGGGCCTTTTGGTGCCGGGTTCCGAACTGCTGATCCGCCAGGTGGGAATCAATCCCACCAGAGACGGCATTCTCCATGTCTGCCAGGCCATGGGCGCCGGCATAACGCTGATGAATGAACAGGATGCCTCCGGGGAACCCACCGCTGACATTCTGGTTAAAAGCAGCAGCCTCCACAGCACGGTCATCGAAGGAGCCATCATCCCCACTCTGATCGATGAGCTTCCCATGATCGCGGTGATGGCCTGCTTCGCGGAAGGCACCACCATCATCAAAGATGCGGCGGAATTAAAGGTCAAGGAATCCAACCGTCTTGAAGTCATGGTGAAGAACTTATCCGCCATGGGGGCCGATGTGACCGAAACTGAGGATGGAATGATCATCCGCGGCGGCAAACCGCTGCACGGCGCGGTGATCGACAGCCTGCTGGATCACCGCATCGCCATGACCTTTGCCGTCGCAGGGCTCTGTGCGGAAGGCGAGACGGAGATTCTTGGGGCAGAATGCGTGAACATCTCCTATCCTGGTTTTTATGAGGATCTCATGAAGTTAATGAGATAATACTAGTGCCGCAGTATTTTCAGTTAAAACAGTCAAACAAAAATGAGCAGAGAAGACGCCATGCTTTCCGTCTTCTCTGCTCACGTTTCTATTCTCTTACAGGACTCTGTTCAGAAGTTGTACTCCGGTTCAAGAAGCCTGTCCCTGATACTCTTTCAAAAGCGTTTTTACAGCCTCTTCCGCCTCCATAAACCAGACGTCTCCGGGTGTTACGGACAGGACGAATCCGATTTTCCCTAACAGGGACATCAGATATTTCACCTCTCCCAGTTCCAGATATTTCTTCTCTGACCTGCTCCTTATATGCTCCCGCACGCCAAATTTCCGGCAGTAATAAATATCCTGCCTCAGCTCTCTCCGGTAGGCGGATGGAACCGAAACGCTGTCGTTGACCACAATTCCTGTCACCGTCTGTCTGGTATGGCGGGTAAGGACCTTTGTCTTTGACCGGTTGAGTTCAAAACCCATGGCGTCCAGAAATCCTTTCACCTTCCCGATCACCTCCGCCGCTGCAAAATCCCCGGAAAATGTCATGTCATCACAGTAACGGCTGTATACAATATCCCGCTCCCGGCACCACGCCTCCATGTATTCGTCAAACGGCTTCATCACCAGATTCGATATGGCAGCCGAGGCCGGCGATCCCTGGGGAAGCGTGTCCCTTAAGCAGCAAAGCGAGGTCAGAAGCGTCCCTACCGGGACAGGAAAATACCTGCTGTTAAATGCCCTCTGCTGCACCATGGAAAACGTAATAGTTCCGAAAAAATCTTTGATATCCAGCTTCAGCACCACGTTTTTACCCGTATGGCGCGCTGCATTATCCCGGATAGACGCGCCTCTGTGGTAAGCCGCCGCGCAGGGCGACAGCTCCAGCCCCTCCAGAATATGGTGAAGGATATTCCGCTGTATCGTCTTAAGCAGAGGGTCCGGCGCCTGAATCTGCCTCACGCCTCCGCCCTTCTTCGGAATCCGCAGCCGGTTATAATGTTTTTCTGTATGATTGCTCACGGCATACAGGCAGGATATAACCTTATCATCGGTCCACTCCTCCCCCTCCAGAAGCCGGAAGGAAAGAAGCATCTCCCTGCAGTGCTCCGCCGTGCAGTATTTCCACAAATCCGGTTCGTGCATAGGTAGTCCCTCACTCAAAATGACATGGCAGCTTTCCTGTCTTTCAGCCGGCTGCCCGGATTCAAAAGATAAAACGACAGGAAATCATACGAAAAAGGATGCCGTAAGATGCGAAGATGTACAAGCCGCAGGCGTAAGCACATGAAATGTGCGGATGTACTTCGGAGCAGATTACGGTCTCTTGACCTTAAAATAATGACATTCCTGACAGCGGCTCGCTGCCCGGCCGGATCTCCTTTATGGTTCCGGAAAAGCTATGATTCCCTGCCGTCTTATATTTCTTTATTCTAACACACAATGAGACCGCTTGCAACCGTCCGCCTCCCGGCCCTGCTGTAACACGTTACGATTCTGCGACTGCCTTTTTCAGCATCACGAAATAGAGAATAATCCCGACACCTGTCATAATATGGCCGAGGCCGGCGATTCCCGATATGGATGCATCCATGGCACGGCTCAGCTCTAAGGCGCGCACCTGGGCAATGCCCCTGACAATCAGCATCACAACCGTTACGGCGATGCCCGCATTATAGATTCCAAAGAACAGACCAAACCGCTTCTGCTCCGTCACCGCCGCATGAAACTCAAACAGCGCGGCCACAAGGAAAACGATCATTCCCAGCAGGAATAAGTGAGTGTGCACGAAGGCCAGCGTCGTTCTTCCGGAAAAGCCGTTAAACTTCGTGAATTCACGGTAGAATACGCCTCCCGCCATGGCCAGCAGCGCATAGACCAACGCGGTGTTTACCAGCTTTAATACTGCTTTCTTTTTTCTGTCATTTGTCATATTACTTCTCCTTTCTCTGTCCCGGCTGTTTCATCTCCCGGTATCCCATGACCACGATCCACACGTAAGCGCAGGTCTTGGGGATCATAAGCGCGCCCACCGCCGGGATGGTATCCGCCCACAGCACAACCGGAATATAGAATCCAAAGCTGAGTGCAATCGCCAGCCACATAAAGCCAAAGCCCGAATCCGCCGTCTCCTTTGCCTTCCGGTAAAAGAGGACAATCATCAGAAGTCCCAGAACTGCAAATGGAATATTGCGGTAAATACCCCAGGAGAGCGGTGCGCTGGCGCTTAACCAGTCATTGCCCGGCATGAAGCACAGGAATACCCTCACAAGGGCCAGCCCCCATACGACGGCAGTCAGACCGTTCTTTCCCTCCACGCGGTACCGCATCTTCCATATGTAGTACAGAATCACATAAAATACGGTCATCGTCACAGAGGTTACCAGCTTTCCAAATCCAAGGGCCGCGGCGTGATTCGCCAGCCCATCCGTACAGAGGGCGTAAGCGCGGGGCACTAAGTGAAATGCGTCGCCGCATCCCAGAACCACTGCCATGATTCCAAACAGCTTAATCTGCTTTCTCTCTCCCGCTCCGGTGATCATACGCACTCCCAGCGCAATCACCGTACATAAATATACAATGTCAAAAATTGTTTCCATTACTGCCTGCATCGTCATACTTCCTTTCCTGTGTCTGCATCTGTCTTATAGATCAGACGCCTCATAATCTCTTCAAAATAAGCCGGATCTTCCTGATTCTTCAGAAGAAGAACCATGTTGGAGAAGGCAAAGGATATGAACCTTTCGGGTGTAAATGTCTCGTTCCAGACCTCCGGTGCCACCCTGTTGTCGCGCTCCAGAATACGGAGCATCCCTTCCTTCATATGTCCTAAGTAAAATGCCTCCAGCTCTCTCCCTCTCTTCTGATCGGTCTTGCTGAGCACCTCCATCTCCTTTAAAAACTCCTCACGGAAGCTTCCCAGGTTTTCGCGCAGGCGGAAATGGATATCGTGGACACTTCCGATAAAATCACCGCTCTCTGTGTCAAAATGACTGCCATGAAACACATTACGCCAGAAATCCTCCATAACCGCCCCTATTAAATCCCCTTTGGAAGGGTAATAATTGTAGACCGTACCGATCGCGATACCGCTCTCTGAGGCCAGACGGCGTATATTCAGATTTCCAATTCCTTCTCTGCCCGCGATCTCTTTCGCAATCGCAAGCAGCTCTTCTTTTGAAGTTGCTGATTTCTTCATATGGACCTCCTTCAATATGAACATTGTTCATTATACTCCGTAACGGCCATTTTGTCAAACAGTTCTGTCGTACTTTTTCTTGACATCCCGTCTTCTTTCGGATAGAATGTAATGAAAGTAAGTACTTGCATGGAGGTGGAATACATGGATGATACCAGCCAGAGAATTGTGGACGCGGCCATGGAGCTGATCCGCGACAAAGGGTATGTCGCCACTACCACAAAAGACATTGCAAAGCAGGCAGGCGTCAACGAGTGCACGCTCTTCCGCAAATTTGCAGGAAAGAAGGACATCGTGCTGGCCGGCATTGACCAGGAAAAGTGGAGGGCGGACGTCACCCCCCTGGCCTTTGAAAACGTCACGTGGGACTTGCGAAGCGATTTAGAGATGTTCATGAACGCGTACATGGACCGGATAACCCCGGATTTCGTCAACCTCTCTATCGGCCTGCGCGCGCCCCAGATCTACGAGGAAACGGCCCCGTTCATCATGATGATTCCAAAGGCCTTCGTCTCCTCTCTCATCCGGTATTTTGAACAGATGGAGGAGAAGGGGAAGCTGAGTCACGGAAGCTATGAATCATGGGCCATGACAATTTTCTCCGCAACCTTCGGTTACACGTTTCTGAAAGCGTCTTTCGACGACAGTCTGTCCAAAATCTCACGTCACGATTACGTCAGAAACAGCGTCACGGTCTTTCTGGAAGGAATCGGCAGGTGGGAAAATCCCGAACAGTGAAGAACGATCACTCGCACGCTCTGCGTACGAGTCACCGTGACAATCATACACGGTACCGCCATAAAACCGCGGTACCAATTTTATCCCGCATATGACAGCAAGTACTTGCATTCACATTATATTTTAGAAGGAGGCAGTGATCATGCAAATCACAGGCGCACAGCTTTTTGTAAAAGCACTGAAGGAAGAAGGTGTCGAAGTCCTGTTCGGCTATCCCGGCGGGCAGGCCATTGACTTATTTGACGCGCTTCACGGAGAGACCGGCATCCGTATCATTCTCCCCCGCCACGAACAGGGACTGGTTCACGCCGCCGACGGCTACGCCCGCTCCACCGGCAGACCCGGAGTCTGTCTCGTAACCAGCGGCCCTGGCGCGGCCAACTTAGTGACAGGCATCGCAACGGCCAATTACGACAGTGTTCCTCTCGTCTGTTTTACCGGCCAGGTTCCCACCAGCCTGATCGGCAACGACGCCTTCCAGGAGGTCGACATCACGGGCATCACCAGAAGCATCTGTAAATACGCGGTAACCGTCCGGACGAGGGAGAGTCTGGGGGAAATCATCAAAAAGGCGTTCCATATCGCCACGACCGGAAGACCCGGCCCTGTACTGGTGGATTTGCCCAAGGACATACAGAGGGAATACGGCAGCAGCTGCTATCCCGACCAGGTAAAAATCCGGGGATACCGGCCAGGTTTCGCCGTACACGGAGGCCAGATAAAAAAAGCCTTAGAACGTTTAAATCAGGCGAAGCGGCCGGTCTTTCTGGTGGGAGGCGGCGTCAATATCGCCCGCGCGGAAGAAGCCATGACACGGCTTGCCGAGCGTACCGGCGTGCCCGTTGTGACCACCATCATGGGAAAGGGCGCCATCCCGTCCACGCATCCGCTGTATGCGGGCAATATCGGGATTCACGGAAGCTTTGCCGCCAATTCGGCGGTCAGCGGCTGCGACGTCCTCTTCTCCATCGGCACCCGCTTCAATGACCGCATCACCGGTAAGAACGGGGAGTTTGCCAGGCATGCATCCATCATCCACGTGGACATCGATCCCGCTTCCATTTCCAGAAATATCGCCGTCGATATTCCCATAGTCGCCGACGCCGGAGCCGCCATCCGGGCCCTCCTGGAAAAAGCTGTTTTGCTGGACACCGGCGCCTGGAGGAAGCAGATCGATGGCTGGAAAGAGGCCCGTCCCATCACCATGAAGCGGGAGGGACTGACAGCGGAATCCATCATCCGGTCCATCAACCGCCTGAAGGGCCCGCTCTTCGTCGCCACGGATGTCGGTCAGAACCAGCTGTGGGCAACCCAGTTTCTGGAGCTGAGCGAGGACCGGCGCCTTCTGACCTCCGGCGGGCTGGGAACCATGGGATACGGCCTCCCCGCCGCTCTCGGCGCAAAAATCGGGAACCCGGATAAGACGGTAGTGCTTATCACAGGGGATGGCGGGTTACAGATGAATATGCAGGAACTGGCCACAGCCGTGGTCTGCGGGCTTCCCATAATCATCTGCGTGCTTAACAACGGCTGGCTGGGCAATGTGCGCCAGTGGCAGGAGATGTTTTTCGATCACCGCTATTCCGCCACCTGTCTGCGCCGGAGAAGCAACTGCCCTGCGGTCTGTCAGGAGCCCGGACCGGACTGTCCGCCGTACACGCCGGATTTCATCAAGCTGGCCGAAAGCTTTGGAATTATGGGGATCAGGGTGACGAAGGAGGAGGATATCCAACCGGCCCTTCAGACCGCAGAAGCCAGCAAGGACGCGCCGGTTCTGATCGAATTTCTGATCGCCTGGGATGACAACGTGCTTCCCATCGTACCGCCGGGCAGTCCGATCGACCACATGATTCTGGAAAATGAGAGGGGAAGATAACGATGAAAAAGCGTTGGATCAATCTTTACGTAGAAAATGAACCCGGCGTCCTGGCCTTAATTGCCGGCCTCTTCTCCGGAAAATCCTATAATCTGGAGAGTCTGACCGTGGGACCTGCCGAGGATGAGACGGTTTCCCGCATGACCATCGGGCTGACCAGCGACGACCAGACCTTTGAGCAGATAAAAAAACAGCTCGCCCGGCGTGTGGAGGTCATCAAGGTCGTGGACCTTACGGAGACCGCCACGCACTGCGAGGAGCTGATGTTCTTAAGAATTCATGACTGTTCGGAGGACGATATCCGGGAGCTGTTTCGCATGGCCTCAGTCTTTCATGCCAGTGTCATCGACTACTCCCCGTCTTCCGTTCTGTTGAAAAGTGTGCGGCCGGAGGAGGAAAACAGCCTTCTCATCAGCCGGATGCAGAAACGGTTTCCGAACCGGATCTTTTGTCTCCGCGGAGGCAGCGTCGCCATACCGGCTCTCAGCCCTTCGGATTAGTGCAGATCTTCACTAACGCTGAACTGCTTATACACAGGGCCATGCACCCGGCTGCGGACCTCTTTTTCCTTTTTCGGAGTCCCCTTCTTCCCGATATGGAGGGAGGCAACCGCCAGGCCGCTGACCGCAAGAAAGCCATAGAAGCTGATGCCCCGGCTTAACACCATGACGGGGAGCAGCTGGGATGAGCTTAAGAAACCGCTGAACATCACCAGGAAGCCGCTCTCTGACGCCCCCACCGCTCCGGGCAGGGGGACGGCCGACACTGCAAGGCTCACGATGGACTGAAGCATAATGAAGTTTACCAGACCCACGCTGCCCAGGCCGAGGGCCAGACAGGCACAGTAGGAGGCCATATACAGGAAGGTGAGCTGGCAGAAGGTAAACACCGCCGTCTTCACCGCAGCCATCGGATATTTCCTTAGATATGCGCCGCCCTGGCTGTACTCTTCGATCATGGAACCGGCTTTCTGTGCGGCCTTTTCCCCATCAAAGGAAGGAAAATGGGCAAGCAGACGGAGTACTCTGTATACCAGCCGCTCCACAAGCGGCCTGCAAAACAGAATCAGCAGGATAAATGCCACGGAAATCCCGTTTGCCAGAATCCCGAAACAGATCAGGAGCTTAAGAGCCAGCGGCAGTCCCATGAGATACGAAAACTTAAGCAGCCCCATACCCACGCCATAAGCCAGCGCCATCAGCTGATACATGGCCGTAATCGTCAGCAGCGCGAACGAGCTTCTCGCGGCGCTCAGCCCGTCACGGACCATGTAGTACAGCTGCATGGGCTGGCCGCCTGTGGATGAGGGCGTGATCGAACTGAAATAAAAGCCTGCGAAGGAGTACTGCATGGCTCTCTTCCACGGCACACTTCCTCCCCACGTCCCCGCCAGGAGTCTGATCACGGCCGCCTCACAGCCGACAAACAGAACCATGAGAAAAAGCCCCAGCAGCACAAAACGTAGGTCCGCGTTCTTTAAAACCGTCCACAGGGTTCCCATGGAATGGTCCTTTAACAGTATGTAACACGTCACTCCCGCCAGCACCACCATGGCCGCCGTGCAGAGGAGTGAATTTTTCCATTTCATGGTTTTCTGCTCCAAATCGATTCTTCCTTTCTTTATCTGAAATCACTTATGTGGCAATCATCTATCTGAATACAGCTTCCGAAGGAAGTATAAACCGATAGCCCGCCTCTTTTAACGCGGGGATCACATAAGTAAGCGCTTCCAGCGTCTTCTCCGGAGCTCCGGGCGCGCCTCCCGTGCGTCTTCCTCCGTCGTGAAGGCAGAGGATGGATCCGTCCTTTACACGGCTCAGACACTTCTTTCGGATCGAGCCTGCCGTGGCTCCCCTCTCCCAGTCTTCGGCCATCACATCCCACAGAACCATCTTCATCCCGTATTTCCTCACAAAATGCCAGGAAAACAGGTTCGTCAGCCCCCAGGGCGGACGATACCAGATGTCGGAGATGCCTTTTTGCTTCATAAATTCGCTTCCGGTGCGAAAATCTTTTCTCGTGTGCAGATATCCTCTCACCATGGCGTTCTGGTGGTCCATGGAATGAAAGCCCACCACATGGCCTTCGGACAGCATACGGTCGATCAGCGCTTCCTCTTTTACCGCCTCTCTTGTCACCACAAAGAAAGCCGCCTTCACCTCCTCCTTCTTTAAAAGGTCGAGAAGCCGCCCGGTATAATCCGGATCGGGACCGTCGTCAAAGGTGAGCATCACCGTCCCGGGAACTCCGGTTCTTCGCAGTACCGCCGGATTTCTGTGTTTATGATACAAGGACGGAATTACGGAATGCACTGTAAATCCGCCGGCCAGCAGTCCGAGGGCTGCGGCCAGTCTGCTCCATTTCCATTTTCTGTTCCATTTCATCCCGTACATAACGCTCCTTCCGGTCCTTCGATCAGGGCGAGCACCTGCCCAATTACGGTCTGGTCGTACTCTCTCTTCAAACGGTCTACATTTGCCTTCATGGCGTCCAGAAGCGTATCATCCTGTACGATCTTGCTGATCTCCCGGACACAGTCCATGGGATTTTTCTCCAGTATCATCCCGATACCGCGGCCCACGATAAAGCCTGTGTTGTTGATCTCCTGCTGGAGAAACGGTTCAAATACCAGAAGCGGCGTTCCCGCATGAATCGTCTCAAACAGGGTGATTCCGCCCGGCTTCGAGATCACCACATCGGCCTCCTGCATATAGCGGTACACCTCGTTGGTATATCCGATCACATCGATATTCTCGTATTTTCCATGAAGCTTCTTGTAGATTTCCTGATTCTTTCCCGTGATCACCGTAACCCGGATGTGACCGGAATCGTTCAGTTCCTCGTAGAATTCATTGCTCTCAGGCAGAATTCCGAGACCGCCGCCCATGATCAGGATGTGCTTCTTCCCATCCGTCTCTTCCGGCCGCTCTTCCCCGTAATCGAATTCCGGCCTGACCGGGATTCCATAGACGTAAATCTTCGTTTCCTCTACGCCCTTTTCCGTCAGCTTCGTCCTCACCATGCGGTCGGGAACGAGGTAGCAGTCTGTGGCGCCGTTGATCCACTCGGAATGGCTGCTGATGTCCGTAATGCACGTTATTAACGGCATCTGGCTGCCCGTCACCGCCTTATACCAGGACATGATCTGGGAACAGAGGGGCAGGGTTGAGATGACCGCATCCGGCTGTTCCTCCTCCAGCAGATTTTTTATTTTCTTTAAAAACCATGGAAGAAAAACCGGTTTCAAATCGGGTCCCTTACGTTCCATATGATTATAATACTTATTATACGTTCCGCTGCAGTGAGTGACCATGACGCCAAAGGCGTGATAAACCTTGTCGGAATAATAAGGCATTGCATACTCAAAAATATCGCGGATCACGATGTCAGCCTCGGGATTCACCCTCGAAACACGCTCTGCCAGCGAAAAAGCGGCAGAATAATGGCCCATACCAAATTTTCCAGTCAAAAAAAGAAGCTTCATATCCGCACCTCATTTCATTCTTCTTTATCCTGGTTTTAGTATGAGCCATAAATCTTTAGAAACGGCTGTAAAATTTCTGAAATTTTCTTCAGAAATTCTTATCATGTCTGCTGTTTTTTCTTTTTGAAACAGAAAACTGCTCCTCGCTCTATTCTTTCTCCGGAAGCTTCATCGATGTGTGATAGCGATAGTCATGGCTTTCGTAAGTAAAGCTTCCTCCCATCTTTTCAATCATCTGTTCCGACGCCTTGACGCCGATTCCGTAGCTTTCCACCTCGATCTCCTCGTCCCGTATGGGATTCTCGATGTTCAGGCAGACGAAGCCGTCTGAAAGCCTGACCTCCACGGACACGATGCCGTCTCTGCGCGCGTACTTTTCGATATTCGTTCCAATATTATTCAGAACACGTTTTAACTGGACCACATCGGTCTCCACCGTAAACGGCGTCTCAATCTCGTAGCGCACCTCGGTACGGAAGCCGTGTTCCTCCAGGGATTCCGTCAGATCACCGATCAGCTGCCCGAACAGCTCATTTCCGTCGTACTCCTCATTTTTCAGGGAAAAACGGTCTCCTGTGGCATAAGAATAGCTGAATAAATCGTCCATCAGGTTCTTCATATGGTATGCCTGGCGCTTCGCCTTCTCCATATAGAGGACGGACTCATCCGCCGTGCATTTGCCGGCCGTAATCAAATCCAGGTAGAACAGAACCGAGGTGAGCGGTGTCCTTATATCGTGGGACAGGGCTGTCACAATCTCGCTCCGCTCCTGTTCAATCCGGTCCTTTTCCTCGATCTCCTTGTGCAGGCTTTCACTCATCTGGTTGATGCTGTCTGCCAGGGAATAGAGTTCATCCCGGCCTTTTAAGGGAATTTCATACCCTACAGAGCCGGTCTCCAGGATGTGGATCCCCTTCTCGATCTGACGGATGTACGCCAGTTTTTTCTGAAGCAGTACAAGGAATACCACGACGAAGCAGACCGCGCTCATGCCCGCTCCCAGAACGAGAATCAGCGTCCGGAACCTGGCCTCAAAGTAAGCCCGGATCAGGATCTCCCCGTCCCCGTCGGCAAACCTCACCGGATAGGTAACTGCTGTCCCGTGGCGGTATAAATACCCGTACTGAAACCCCGGGTGCTCGTCCTTAAGCTCGGTCTTCAGCTTCTCATTATCCCGGTCCATGGTATTATAGTAGATGCGGTCCCGCTGATATACCGTCAGGAACACATACCAGTTCTCGGAATTCCAGTCACCGATGGTCTCCCCGTCTCCGATCTCCACATGATTTTCCGTGACGAAATCCTGAAATTCCTCTGCCAGAAGCTTCGTATGCCGCTCATAATAGTTCTTCTGGTCCGTCATCATGCCGGCCAGAAGCCCCATGGCGTTCGTCACCGCCACATAGCAGAGAAAGGCGGCCGCCGCCGCGATCACCACATCATACAGCGTGGCAAGGCTTAAACGCGTGGGATTCGCCATTTTCTTAAGGAAATTATTCAATATAATACCCCCGCCCCCACATGGTCTTTATGTATTCCGGATTCTGCGGGTCCTTCTCGATTTTCCTCCGCAGATTCCTGATGTGGACCATCACATTGTTGTTGGCGGAGTAAAAATACGGTTCATTCCAGACACTCTCGTAGATATTTTCCGAGGAAAAGATCTTTCTCCGGTTCTTTAACAGGAGGACGAGAATGCAGTATTCCCTGGAGGTCAGATTCACATCACGGCCTTCCACGGTCACGGTCCGTGTGTCCTGATCCACGGAAAGGTCCCCCAGCACCAGACGGTTGTCCGGCGCGGCGAAGCTCTTTCCCTGGTAGACGAGATACCGACGCAGAAGCGATTTGCACCTGGAAAGAAGCTCCGAATAGGAAAAGGGCTTCGCCAGATAATCGTCTCCTCCCGCCGAGAAGCCCATGGATTTATCGGAATCCTGGGTGCGGGCCGTTAAAAACAGGATGGGCGCCATGGACTTTTTCCGGATCTCGGAACATGCCACATAGCCGGACTTAACCGGCATCATCACGTCGAGAATAATTAAGTCGATGGTGTCGTCCGCCAGCATGACCGCTTCCTCCCCGTCTCCCGCCGTCACCACCTCGTACCCTTCTCCGGTCAGAAGTATCTGCAGAATCTCGATGATCTCCTCGCTGTCATCCGCAATCAATATTCGCTGTGCCATCGCGCAGACCTCCTTTCCCGATCCGCCGCTTACTGCACGGCAATGTGGCACATCTTCATCGCGTTTAAGGCATTTTTATGGCTCTCCGGCGAGACTCCCGCACAGCATGAGGAATCCACGAGAACCGGCACCTCCGGGATCGCGGCCTTCACCAGCAGCGCGTTGGAGATGACGCAGATATCCGTACAGACTCCGATCAGCATGACAGACTCATACGGCCGTTCCTGAACGTATTCCATAAGGGCGGTGCTTCCGAAGGTATTCTTCTCAAACCGCTTCCCCTGAAATTCCTTTAAGGAGGAATCCAGCTCCCAGCCATCGGTGCCCCTGATACAGTGGGGAACCGGCAGATTCTTTCCTTCCTGGGTCTCCATATACTTTTCATCGTGGGTATCCAGCGTGAAGATCACATCCTCTCCCGCTGCCTGATACTCCTCGATCATCTTTTTTACATTGGGCACAATCGCCTGCGCCTCGGGACTTCCCAGCGCGCCGTCTATAAAATCCTTCTGCATGTCCACAACAATTAAGAGCTTCATTTGTCAAACCTCCATTTTTACAGATATTTGCTTTAGTTTACCACAATTTGATATCCTTAGGAAGATATTTCCTCGATTTTTCCCGCAGGCCGTAGTATACTGAAATCAGAAACGGCTGCTGTGCCGTAACGAACCAGAAAGAAGGATATTTGTATGGAAGAGAAAAAAAATCCCTTTGCATCCCTGTCGGACAAAGAACTGGAGGCCATGTTAAAAAGGCTGGAGGACTCCAACGAACGCCAGGCCTCCTACGCGAAAAAGCAGTACCGGATGTCCCAGATTACCGCGCTGGCCAGCATTCTGATCCTTGCCATCGTCATCTATACCTCTGCAACCATCATCCCCCGTGTCAACCGGCTTTTCGACGATGTGGAGACGGTGATGGACAGCGTGAACGTGGTGGCAAAAGAGCTGGAGGAGGCGAATTTGGGCCAGATGGTAACGGATATCGACAACCTGGTAACCTCCAGTGATCAGAGCGTGAAGGAAGCCCTCCAGCAGATTAATTCCGTGGATATCAAGACACTCAACCAGGCGATTCAGGACTTATCCAACTTAATCAGCCCGCTGGCGCGCTTTTTCGGAAAATAGAGGAAATACGAAGGAATTTAAAAATAGTTGTTGACAAATCCACTTTGACGCATTAATATAATAAGCAATAAAATAAACCGTTGAAAAAGAGGAGTAAGCTATCCCGCAATATTTCAGAGAGTCGCCGCCGGTGTGAGTGCGATATAGAGCAGACAGCTGAATGGACTTTTGAGGGCGGTCCTGAACCATCAGGTAAGTAGGGACCGACGGAGACCACAACCGTTATCTTCGTGGCATATATGTTGGTATATGAAAAGCGGACTTCTATGGAAGTCAATTTGAGTGGCACCGCGGATTTGTTAATTCGTCTCAAGTATGTTTTTAGAACATACTTGGGACTTTTTTTATGTTTAAATTAAAATATATGATTCATGAGGAGGAAACAATTATGAAAAAATCAATGAAAGCACTCTTACTCGCAGCGATGACGGTAACCGCACTCGCGGGCTGTTCTTCCAAACCGGCGGATCCGACGACCGCCGCCACCGAGGCTGTTACGACCACTGCCGCCGATTCCGCGGCCGACACCGCCGCCGATACGACAGCCGCAGAAGGAGCCGCTGCCGAGGACGGCAAGTCCTACACCATCGGCATCGGCCAGTTCGCGGAGCACGGCTCCCTGGACAACTGCCGCGAAGGCTTCTTACAGGGACTGGCAGACGAGGGAATCGTCGAAGGCCAGAACTTAACCATTCTCTACGAAAACGCACAGGCGGACGGCGGAACAGCCAGCCAGATTATCAATAATTTTATCTCCAAAAAGGCCGATTTAATCTGCGCCATTGCGACTCCGATTGCACAGGCTGCCTACGGCGGAGCGAAGAAAGACAACGTTCCTGTCATCTACACGGCTGTAACCGATCCGGTTGCCGCGGCGCTTGCAAACGAAGACGGAACACCTGTCGGCGAAGTAACCGGCACCAGCGACAAGCTTCCGGTAGAGAAGCAGTTAGAGATGATCCGAAAGATTCTTCCGGACGCGAAGAAGATTGGCATTCTCTACAGCACCAGCGAAGTTAACTCCGAAACCGCCATCGCCGAATACAAAGCCGCAGCTCCGGATTACGGATTTGAGATCGTGGAAGGCGCCGTAACCTCCACCGCCGATATTCCGCTGGCTGCCGACAGCATCCTGGAAAAAGTGGACTGCTTAAACAACTTAACCGACAACACCGTCGTAAGCTCTCTCCCGATGATCTTAGACAAAGCCTCCAAGAAAAACATTCCGGTATTCGGAAGCGAGGTGGAGCAGGTCAAGATCGGCTGCCTGGCTTCCATGGGTCTCGATTACGTAGATTTAGGAATTCAGACAGGTAAAATGGCCGCCAAAGTGTTAAAGGGCGAAAAGAAGGCCAGCGAGATGAACTTCGAGGTGATCGAGGAAGCTGCATTCTACGGCAACAGCAAAGTGGCCGGGAACCTGGGCATCACACTTCCGCAGGAATTAACGGATTCCGCGGCTGCTGTCTTTGATGAAATTACACAGTAATATACTACTTCTCCTGGAGGAAAGCTATCATGTCAATCATACTTGGCGTTTTTGAAGAAGGCCTGGTCTATGCCATCATGGCACTGGGCGTCTATATCACATATAAGATTCTGGACTTTCCGGACTTATCCGTGGACGGAACATTTCCGCTTGGCGGAGCCGTAACGGTCACACTGATACTGGCCGGGGTTAATCCGGTGCTCACGCTGTTCGCCGCATTTGCGGCCGGCGTCCTGGCCGGATGCGTGACGGGATTCATTCACGTAAAATTAAAGGTCCGGGACCTGCTGTCAGGTATCATTGTCATGACCGCCCTCTACTCCGTCAACTTAAGAGTTGCGGGTAAATCTAACGTACCGATCTTCACCAGCGATTCGATCTTTGAAAATGATTTTGTAAGCCGTATTTTTCCGGCCGGCATCAGTAATTTCACCGTCGTTATCATTCTCGCCGTGATCGTAATCCTGGTAAAGCTTTTGCTGGACCTCTATTTAAAGACACGGTCCGGCTACCTGCTCCGGGCAGTCGGCGACAACGACACGCTGGTTACCTCTCTTGCCAAAGACAAGGGTATGGTAAAAATCGTGGGGCTGGCGATTGCCAACGGCCTGGCCGCACTGGCCGGCTCGGTCTACTGCCAGCAGAAGGGCTTCTTTGAGATCAGCATGGGTACCGGCACCATCGTCATCGGCCTGGCAAATGTTATCATTGGTACGAAGCTGTTCAAACGTGTGGGCTTTGTCAAATCCACAACGGCTGTCGTCATCGGCTCCATCATTTACAAGGGCTGCGTCTCTCTCGCTATCTATATGGGCATGGAGGCCTCCGATTTGAAGCTGATTACGGCCGCGCTGTTCCTCGTCATACTCGTACTCAGCAACGGCAGGGAAAAGAAGGTGAAGAGTCATGCTTGAATTAAAACAGATCAATAAATACTACAATCAGGGAACCGTCAACGAGATGTGCCTCTTCGAGGACTTCAGCCTGACCATCAAGGACCGCCAGTTCGTCTCCGTGGTCGGAAGCAACGGCTCCGGTAAGACTTCCATGTTAAACATCATCTGCGGAAGCATTCCGTTGGACAGCGGACGCATCATCATCGGCGGGAAAGACATCACCAGCATGCCGGAATACAAGCGTCAGCGCCGCATTGGCCGCGTATACCAGAATCCGGCCATGGGAACGTGTCCGCACATGACAATCCTGGAGAATATGGCTCTGGCCGACAACAAGGGCAAGCCCTTCAATCTCCTTCCGGGTACGAACCGCCAGCGAATCAATTACTATAAAGAACAGCTTCATTCTCTCGGACTGGGTCTGGAAGATAAGCTGCATGTAAAAGTCGGCGTACTCTCCGGCGGCCAGCGCCAGGCCATGGCGCTCTTAATGTCCACCATGACTCCCATCGAGTTTCTGATTCTCGATGAGCATACAGCCGCGCTGGACCCTAAGACAGCCGAGGTCATCATGGAGCTGACGGACCAGATCGTAAGGGAAAAGAACTTAACCACGATCATGGTTACCCACAATCTGCGCTACGCCGTGGAGTACGGCGACCGCCTGATCATGATGCATCAGGGCAGCGCCATCATTGACTCTGCCGATGAAGACAAGGCTTCTCTGAAGGTGGACGATATTCTGGACAGATTCAATGAGATCAGCATCGAATGCGGAAACTGATCTCTATTCCAGAAACGTTTTTCTTTTTATAAAGCTTTTCATTACAAAGAAATACCGCTGCCAGAGGAATCTTCCATTTGAAGAAATCCTCCGCCAGCGGTATTTTACTTTTTATCCTTTAATCCAGCCTTTCCAGGATCATCATCTCTTCCTCTTCCCCATAAAACGCAATCTGGTTCTTGCCCCGCCCTTTGGCCATATAGAGCGCCTCATCCGCGTGTTTATAGAGTAATTCAAACGTATCCCCGTCACGAGGGCCAAAAGCCATTCCAATGCTGATGGACACGATGCGGTCCTCTTCGTTCAGCGTCAGGGCGTGAACCTGGCGGCGTACTTCCTCAGCCCGTAAACTGGCGCACTCACAGTTCGGTATATGTTCCAGGAACACAACGAACTCATCGCCTCCGAACCGGGCAATTAAATCGTCCGACCGGAACGCACCAGAAAGAATCCGCGCCATCTTCTTTAAGACCGCATCTCCCTCCTGATGGCCGTATTTGTCATTGATCTCCTTGAAGCCGTCTAAATCCAGCATGATCAGACAGGACAGGCTGTCCTCATTTTTCAGGGCCTGTTCTACCTTCTCTTCAAAATTCCTTCTGTTGTAGAGACCCGTCAGCGGATCCCGCTCTGAGGAATACATAAGTTCCATCTTCCGCTTCGTCTCCTCATCCACATCCCTCACATAGGCGAACGCCACCGGATTTCCCGAGACCGGCTCCGTCAGCAGGGAAATCGTACACGTCATCCATTTATAGTCCTCCGAGCCGGGGTACGTCGCGCGAAACAGCTCCTTTTGCTCCCGCTCTCCGGTATAATAAGCAGCCAGCATCCGGTTGGCCTGCATCTGCCCGGCGATCCTGTCATGATCCGCCGGATGGATGTAACAGCACATCTTCTCGATGAATCTTCCGCTGTACAGAAAGCCCTTGCCTCCTTCCAGCCAGTTTTTTCCATGGATGGTACAGGCCATCACCTGCTGCCTTACGAGATCCACGGACCACATGGCGACTGCTTCCGAGAGAAGTGCCGCACGGTACTGCTCCTCCTGGGCGAAACGCCTCCGGATCCGCCGCTCCTCCGTGATGTCCTCCAGCGTTCCAATGGCCTTAGCCACCTCGCCCTTACCGGCTCTCACCGGAGTCACAGACAGCCGGAAATACGTGTCCTCCGAAAAGGAGGTTCCGCCCGCAAATTCCAGTGGTCCCGGTTCCTTGCCCTCGGCGATTCTCTTTAAGATCATCTTCCATTTTTCCAGATCCTCTGCGGCTACCAGTCCCAGGGCGGCCCCTTTGGCTGATATCTGTTTCAAAACAGTCGGAAATTCCACTTCTTTTACGACTGGAGGTGATATAAAGCTGAGGCTGTCCTCTTTCGGCACATACTCGAATGTGGTTCCCGTGGAATGGAGCAGCGCCAGTTCCAGCTTTTTCTTCTCCAATTCCAGGGCCTCCTTCGAGTCCAGAATGATATTTCTCGTCTTTCTTGACCAGAGGATGATAACCGCCAGTTCCGCCAGGAAAAGTACAAACATCTTCACCGTAAGGAATAAGGCTGTCTCTCGAATGTGCTCGCGGTACCAGTTGGAAACCGTATAGGGAACAACGGTAAGCACATACCAGTCGTTGATCTCGGCAGGTGCATAGTATACGATCCGCTTCTCATTCCCGACTGTAAACAGGAAAACGCCCTGCTCTTTTCGTTCCATCTTCTTCTGTAAATCGCTGACAGCTTCTGCATCCATATCCGTATCGCTGCGCAGAAAGCTGAAATATTCACGACCGCTGTACAGGCTGTCTTCATGGCTGGTCTGCATGATCACTGTTCCGTCCGATTTTAACACATAACTGTAGCTTCCAGAATTAAACCCCTTGGTCGTTACCATATCCACCATCTGATCCACGATCATGATTCCGGCGATTCCGCCTTCCACAGTCTTTCCCTGCATAACAGGTGCGTAAAAAGCGAACACCTCCTGCCCCGTTACACTGGAGAGAAAAACGTCCGTCATTCCGCTCTCCCCTCTGCAGATTTCTTCCACATAGCCTCCTACAGACGGAGGAAGAATCTCATGTCCTACGGTATAAAGGCCTCCGTCAGCCGAGACCAGCCTAATATTGGCAAATCCACACTTCTCTTTCAGCTGTTCATAAACTCTTTGACGGGATTCTTCGGTCAGTTCAGGTGTTTCCGACAGAAAGTCTGCCGCATATCTCACTTCTTCAAACACTCTGGTCAGTTCAGTCTTAACCGCAGTCTGGGACTGGTCATTGACGTCCGCAAGGTGTTCTGTCGTCATGTCTGTCATCAGATGATCGACACGCCTGGAAAAGTCATACAGAAACAGATAGATAAACGCCAAAACCAGCACAACGAGCAGCATCACCGCTCTCACATGATTCCTGCTGAAGCTGTTTTCCTTTTTCACATTTTCCCTCCTTGTTTCCAACAGGTCGCCATTTACGAATCAAGCAGCAGAAATATGTCAGGGATGGCCCCTTTAAAAACACTCTGTGAAAGAACATCGTTTGGTCTGACAGCTTTTCTCCAATACACGAAAAAAGGCTTCAGTCAGATTAATCTGGCTGAAGCCCCAACATATCGTAAGGTTTTAGCAGCTGGCTGCCCATACGGCCCTTTAGCTTTGCGTCGCTGCCTTTCGACAGTTTTGCCATTACTTAATATAATAGATTCAGAACCCCGTCTTGTCAACCATAATTTTCCAGTTTTACCGGCTCATTTCGCTCTGCGGGCCTTTCTGGTTGTGCTCACGGATAATCATGTTCATTTCCTCTAAATCCGAGGTCGGCAGGTCGCCGGGGATGGTATTTTTCAGGGCGCTGGCCGCGTTGCCGTAACGCACCGCCTTCATGCAGTCGCCGCCACTGCTCAACAGTCCGTATAAAGCGCCCGCGATATAGGCGTCCCCGCTTCCGATCCGGTCCACCACGTCTATATTGCGGTAGGGTTCTTCCTCGTAATACTCATCTCTGGCCGCGTCGTAAATCACGGAGCCGAAGGTATGGCTCTTCGGGCTGTGCACCACTCTCTGGGTGGATGCCACGATGGAGATCGGGTACTCCTCTGTAAAGCTCTTCATCATCTCCCTGGCCGTTCCCGTCTTCTGAAAAGTCAGCCGGGCGGTATCTTCCGAGCAGAAGAAAATATCCACATAGTGAAGAATCTGCTCGATGCACTCTCTCGCTTCCTCTCCCGTCCACAGATTCCCGCGGAAATTCACATCGAAGGAAATGATGGTGCCGGTGGATTTAAACCTGCGGATCATGTCAATGGCAGTCTTTCTCGTGTTTTCACACAGAGCCAGGGTGATTCCCGTCGTGTGGAAACAGGTCGCCGCACGGTACATATCCTCCGGGAACGAGTCCACACTGATGCCGTAGAAGGAGCTGTTCTTTCTGTCGTAAATAACCTTCGGTTTTCTGGGATGGGCGCCGTATTCATAGTAATAGAGGCCCAGTCTCGCATCGGAGCTGTGGTCATAGACAAAGAAATCATCGCTGATTCCGTAGGAACGCACTTTATTTTTCACGAAATTGCCCATGTCATGGGATGGAAGCTGGGTCACCACGCCGGTGTGAAGTCCTAAAAGGGCTGCGCCGACTGCGACGTTTAACTCTGCTCCGCCCACCTGCTTCTGAAATGAATCACCGCGCACCAGGCGCTCCACTCCGGCCGGAGATAAACGCAGCAGCAGTTCGCCTAAACTTAACAAATCAAATGGTCTGTTACTCATGATCGATCTTCCTCACTTCCAGATTGTTTTGACCTCTAAAAAGGGCCATTCTGCAAAAGCTTATAAAAGCTGATTAGAATGACCCCGCTGTCTTAATTATCTCTGTACACGTCCTGAACCGTCCCCGCCTGCAAGGCTTTCAACGTCTTCTCTTGTAACCAGGTTGAAGTCGCCAGGGATGGTGTGCTTTAATGCTGAAGCAGCTACCGCATACTCCAGTGCACTCTTATAATCCTTGCCGTCAACCATGCCGCAGATCACGCCGGCTGCAAAGGAGTCGCCGCCGCCTACACGGTCTACGATTGGTGTGATGTGGTACTTTCTGGAGTGATAGAACTCACGTGTTGCGCCGTCCATGATGCAGGCTGACCAGCCGTTATCGGAAGCGGAATGGCTCTCACGTAAGGAGCTGATAACATACTTGAAGCCAAACTTGTCGATCATCTGATTGAAGATGTCAACATAGCCCTGTAACTCCAGCTCGCCGGAGGTTACGTCGGTGTTGCCCGGCTTGAAGCCGAGAACCTTTTCTGCATCCTCTTCGTTGCCGATGCATACGTCAACGTACTGCATTAAATTTGTCATGACCTTCTGAGCCTTCTCGGAAGACCATAATTTCTTGCGGAAGTTCAAGTCTACGGAAACAGTAACTCCGTGAGCCTTGGCAGCCTTGCAGGCCGCTTCTGTCAGTTCAGCCGCAGAATCGCTGACTGCCGGTGTAATTCCTGTGAAATGGAACCAGTCAGCGCCCTCGAAGATCTCATCAAAATTGAAATCAGCCTCGGTTGCTGTGGAAATAGAAGAATGAGCTCTGTCATAAACAACCGTAGACGCTCTCATGGCGGAACCGGTCTCTAAGAAGTAGATCCCCAGTCTCTCGCCGCATCTTGCGATGTGCTTTGTGCATACGTTGTACTTTCTCAATGCCGCTACTGCGCATTCACCGATCGGGTTCTTCGGAACTGCTGTCACAAACTCTGCGTCATGGCCGTAATTAGCCAGGGAAACTGCTACGTTTGCCTCGCCGCCGCCGTAATTTACGTCAAATTCATCTGCCTGGATAAACTTCTCATTGTTCGGGGTAGATAATCTTAACATGATTTCGCCCATTGTTACTACTTTTGCCATTATTTAATCTCCTTTTTTAATCTATATTCGTAACAGTTCAGACGGCTCATCTTCTTGACCGAAAAATCCGGTCAAGAAGCATCGGATATTCATCCGATGTGAAAATTAGTGCAGGAAGCCGCTTACAAGCAAGCTTGGCGCTGCTTCCTGCACTAATTTTCCCGCCCTCTGAACTGTTACCCATTTTCTGTTTTGATGCCAGTGCCGGGTATTGTCTTATGCGCGTGCTGCCGCAACTGCCTTTACAAATTCCTGAGCCTTTGCTGTAACTGCCGCGAAGTCGCCTGTCTTGGCGCCCTTTGTCAGGCTGCTGCCGGTTCCTACTGCGTAAGCGCCTGCCTTGATCCACTTGTCCACGTTGTCCACGTCAACACCGCCGGACGGCATGAACTCACCCTGAGGAAGCGGGCCCTTGAAGGAGCTGATGGCTGCCGGTCCCATGATGTTGCCCGGGAAGATCTTGATAACGTCACAGCCGCACTCTAATGCGGTGATCGCCTCGGTTGGTGTCATAACGCCTGGAAGCATCGGAACTCTGTAGCGGTTGCACATTCTGATGGTATCTGCGTTTAAGCCAGGGCTTACAACGTAGTTGGCGCCTGCCAGAATAACGGCTCTTGCTGTCTCCGGATCGAGTACAGTACCTGCGCCGATAACAACGTCTTTGTTATCTCTATATTTTTCAGCCATCTTTGCGATGAATTCAACCGGGTTGCCTTCATCCATGGTCATGGTAATCTCAATAAAGTTAATGCCGCCTGCGATGATGGCGTCAACCACTTTCTCGCCCTGCTCCAGATCCTTTGCACGAACAACGGCTACCAGGCAGTCTTCTTTCATCTTTGCTAAAACCTGTTCTTTTTTCATGATTGCTCTCTCCTTCTTATTCGCATATACGAATGTCTTTCATAATTGCGATTCTTATACTTGAATATTAATCGTTTCTCTTCATTTTGTCAACAGGTAATCTTTATATTTTTCCAAGAAACCCTAACAGTCTTGAAACCTCCTGTCCTTTTGCCGCGACAAGGGCTCCCAGCGCCTCGTAATCCTCGGTCGGCTTATATAAGCTGGACACGCTGATCGCCCCCAGACAGGAACCATCCCGGTCGAACACGGGGGCACCCACACACTGCATATGTTCTTCCATCTCCCGCGCATCGAACGCGTACCCGCGCTCCCGGACCTTCTCCAGCTCCTTTAAAAGCGATTCTCTTCCCAGAATCGTCCGATCCGTATGCCTGACAAATTTGATCCTGTTTATCACCTGCTCTCTCGTCTCCTCGTCACTGTATGCAAGAATGACCTTTCCCAGCGAGGTACAGTACATGGGATTCTTCGAGCCGACCGTCGCCGTGGTAATGATCGGGTTTTCCGGCTCAAACTTGCATATGTAGACAACGTGGTGGTCGGAAGGGATTCCGAAAAACACGGTCTTGCCCACTTCCTTTGAAAATGCCTTGAGCACCGGTTCAATCGTGCTGATAAAATCCAGATTATTCGTATAGTTAATTCCAATGCGGTAGGCCATCAGCCCGATAGTATAGCTCTGCTTCTGCCCTCTGGCCACATTGACCATCCCCATCTCGGCCAGCGTCGTCACAATATCGTAGGCGCTCGTCTTCGGGAGCTTCAGCTTCTCGCAGAGATCATCGAGCGTCGCTCCCTCCGGTGTTCTGGAAATCATCTTTAAAATTTCCACGGTTCTCTGTGTCGTTCTGTTCAGTTTCATGTTATGCCTCCGTTCTTACTCCTCTAGTATACCTCCCCGGGCCTTTAAAAGGCAATATGAAATGCTCTCCTACGAAGTATTTGTAAGTATTTACAAAAATATAACACGTTTCTATGCAAAATGTCAAAATGATTTGGTTACGCCCAAATTCTTGCGGGGAGGGGGAGGCGGGGAAGAGGGCAGACTTCTTGTTTCCTCGGCGGCAGGAACTAAAGCCGGAAGACAGGAAAAAAGGGTGGATCGCGCAAATTACGGAGAACTCCTGAAGGACTTCTCCTCCATGTGCACTTGAAATCTGGCTTGGAGGCCAGATTTCACCACCCTTTTTTCCTGCCTTCCGGCTTAAGTTCCTGCGAGCCTCGGAAAAGGAAGCCTGCCCTCTTCCCCGCCTCCCCCTCCCCACAAGAATTTGGGCTGTGTACTGGCTGCTCCGGAAAAAAAGCAAAAACAAAAACAATACTATTTCATAAATATAAAGCACTAAAACCTCCAACACACCAGCGGGTCTGCCATCCTGGCTCCCGAGGTACACAGCCCCGTGCCATTGCGTCAGGCCCAGGCTGCGGGCGGATTGGGGCGGGAGCGCTATGGTTATTCCAGTGTGCCGGCATCTGGATACGAATCATAAGAAAGTCCGAGCCTGGCGAACGCGCCCGCATTTGGCGTGTACGACAGGTTCGGACTTTCTTATGGTGAGTAGGAAGCAAGACGGACACGGAATAACCATAGCGGTCCCGCCCCAATCCGCCCGCAGCCTGGGCCTGACGCAATGGCACGGGGCGTCCCCCCCCCATCACTTAACGGAGCCCAGCATTCCTTCTACGAAGCTTTTCTGCATGATGAAGAAAATCGCTGCGGTCGGGAAGGTCGCCGTTACGATGGCTACCATGATCATTCCAAAGTCCGGTGTGTAAGCGGAGTTCATGGCGGATATGATCAGGGGCAGGGTCATCTTGTCGTCGGTCTGAAGGGCAACCAGCGGCCATAAGTAGCTGTTCCAGATGTTCATAAAGGTGATAATGGTGGCCGCCGCGAAGGTCGAACGCATGACCGGGCAGTAAATGAGGAAAAAGGACTTCATTTCTCCCAGTCCGTCTACCCTGGCAGCCTGGAGGATTTCCTTCGAGAAGGACTTCGTGTTCTGACGGAAGAAAAAGATCAGGAACGCGGTCGCCATGGACGGCAGTATGACAGATAAAAATGTGTTAAGCAGTCCCCATTTTGCAAACATGCGGTAGCGGGGTATGAGGAGCGTTGCCATGGGTACCATCATGGACATCAGAAGGAGCGCCATGACCTTATCCTTGATCCGGCTCTTATAAATCTCAAATCCATATCCGGCCATGGCGGCTACCAGGACCGTTAGAACCGTGGCGATTACCGTAATGATCATGGAATTCTTGATGCCCGTCACAATATTCGTCGTGGTAAACAGCGTGTGAATGTTTGTAAACAACTGGTTCCCCAGCATCATCCTGCCGCTTGTGATATCGACGGAGGCATTGGTCGCACTGATGATCATCCACAGAAACGGGAAGATGGACAGAAAAGACGCAATGCATAAGAATACGTATTTTGCTGTTTTTTTAATCATGTTTCTTCCCTCCCGTCACTTTAAACTGGATTGCTGTGAGAACGACAATCATCAGGAGAATTGCATAGGAAACCGCGGATGCATATCCGAAGTCGGGCGTGTATTTAAAGCAGAGGTTGTAGATGTACTGTGACATCGTAATCGTCGCGTTGCCCGGTCCTCCCTGGGTTAAGTTTACCACCTCGTCAAACAGCTGGAGTGTTCCGCTGATCGACGTGATACTGGTAAACAGAATAATCGGCTTTAACAGCGGCGCCGTAATGGAAAAAAACTTCTGGACCACATTGGCTCCGTCGATCTCCGCAGCCTCGTAAATCTCGGGATCGATATTCTGAAGCGCGGATAAAAAGAAGATCATGTTGTATCCGGTCCAGCGCCAGGTGATTGCGATAATGATCGTAATCTTCCCCCAGAAGGCGTCCGTCAGCCAGTGGATCGGCGACTGGATCACATGAAGTGTCATCAGCATCTGATTGATAAAACCGCTGTCGGAAAAAAGGCTCTTAAAGAGGACTGCATAGGCTACCAGAGAGGTAACACACGGCAGAAAGATCGCAATGCGGAAGAAGCTGCGGCATTTCAGTTTCTTATCGTTTAAGAGCACTGCGTACAGCATGGCCAGAAAAAGCATGACCGGCACCTGGACAATCAGGTAGAGAAATGTATTTTTAACTGAGGACAGAAATATGGGATCGACCAGAAGCCGTTTATAGTTAGCCAGCCCACAGAAATGGAGATTCATCCCCATTCCTGTCTGAAATGAATTGGCTAACGCTCCTATCATGGGATAAAAGCAGAATATCACTATAATCAGCGTGCCGAAACCAATGAATAACCATCCCTTTATAACGCTGGATATTTTCTTACTATTCATTGTTTTCCTCCCAAAGGTCTTACCGGGCCTGTGCTTCCGCCTGAACCTGCATGCTCTTCATGGCGGCGTCGATGTCCTCGCCCTGCAGGATTTTCTGGATTTCCGCCATCACGATATCCTGGAACGCATAGGTATAGGTACCATAGTTTACATTCGGAATTTCTTTTGTAATGGAGGCAATCTCCTGGTAAATCTTCTGGTTGCCGAAGAACGGAATTTCTTTATTATAGACATCGCTCTCCTGAGACGGTAAATACGTTCCTACGATTCCCTTCTCATCCAGCAGCTGGTTGTAAAGCTCTTTGTTCTCGCCGAAGGTGGTTTTTAAGAAATCCAGGGCGATATCGGAATTTTCAACGCCGTTTAGGATGTACCAGCTGCCGCCGCCTAAGTTGGAAGCATTGGTTGCATTGGGAACGCTGTCCAGTCTCGGGATCTTTGCAACTCTCCACAAGCCATCCTGACCTTCCCCTTTCATAATAGAAGGAGTAAACCAGCAGCCCTTCATCTGAAATGCCACTTCGCCTTTGTTCACGCCTTCCAGAAGGCCCGCCCAGCCGCTGTACGTTCTGACCAGATCGTCATCGGTGATGGTCTTGATGATTTGCAGGCATTCCTTAAGCGCTGGGTTATTCTCCATGTCTGGAGTCGTTCCATCCTCTTTCGTGAACCAGGTGCCGGCCGACTGCATGGTCAGCTTCATTAACTCGATGTCACTCGGGTCCATGGAGATCATCTTCTTCCCCGTGGCCTCTTTGATCTTTTTGCCCATTTCGATAAACTTGGACCAGGTTAAGTCCTGCATGTCTTCCTCGGTATACCCCGCCTGCTCGATCATGTCCTTGCGGTAGTAGAGGACGGCGGCTCCATTGTCCCACGGAATGCCGTAGGATTTTCCCTCCAGCGTCATCGGTCCCTTTTTATATGCGGCAAAATTGTCGTAATTAATCTCGGAAGTCAGATCCATAAATGCTCCCGGATAAGATTTTAAGAAAGACTGGATCCGGTAATCCTCGATGGGAACCGCATTCGGAAGGCCCTTTAAGGAGCCTGATCCCAGGCCGGTGTTCAGCTTCTGTACCACATCATTCTGGCCGACCTCCACGATGTTGATCTCCACATCCGGATGGTCCGTCTCGTAGATTTCCTTCGCCATCTCCAGCGCGGCAATATTGAATTCTTTATCCCATGCCCAGAAGGTCACCGTCTTTTTGTCCCCCGAGGAGGTGCCGGCAGCTTCCTGTTTCGTCGTCCCCTCCCCAGTCTGCGTTCCCGCATTGTCAACCGGTGCCTTGCTCCCACAAGCAGTCAGGCTGGCAGCCAGGGCTACTGCTGCCGCAAACAAATACATTTTTTTCATCTCTGTCTTCTCCTTTTCTATATGATGCCTTTATTTTATCGTTATAACTCACAAAAATATCGTATTTTATTTGGAATAATACAGCATCATGCGATTAAATTCATGCGAAGGCAAAAGGAAAAAAGTACTTTTTTATAATTTTGGTAATTTTTTCGTAACAGTTCAGTCGGCGGGAAAATTGGTGCAGGAAGCGGCGTCAAGCTTGCTTGTAAGCGGCTTTATGCACCAATTTTCACATCGGATGAATATCCGATGCTTCCTGACCAGCCTTTTCGGTCAGGAAGATAAGCCGTCTGAACTGTTACATTTTTTTCAGGTGATAAGGAAGTCTCAGGCTGACCGAAGTGCCGGTTCCGATTACACTGTGTATGGTCACGCCGTACTCCTCCCCGTAGATCAGCCGGAGCCTTTCATGGACATTGGGAATGCCGATTCCGGTCAGATGGCGTCTCCTGTCGCTGCTCAGCAGGTCCGCCGTCTCCTCCTGTGACATGCCGTCTCCCTCGTCGATAATTTCACAGATCAAGTCATCCCGCTGCTTCTTTGCAAAGATCCGGATCTTCCCCTCCTTCTTATTCTGGAACGCATGGAAAAAGGCGTTCTCGATAAATGGCTGCAGAATCAGCTTGGGCACCATGCATTCCATGCCCTCCTCTGCCAGGAAATACTCCACCTCGATGCGGTCGCCGTACCGCACCTGGTTGATAAACACATACTGCCGGACCAGATCGATCTCCTCCCGCAGCGTGATCTCCTCCTCCATGTTTCCGATCGTCTTCTTTAAAATAGCGATCAGCGCATTGATGGTATCCGAGGCCTTCTCCGTGTTGTTCTCCCAGGTGAGATACTTGATGGAGGCCAGAGTATTATACATAAAATGCGGGTTGATCTGCATCTGCAGCGCCTCAATCTCCAGACGCCGCCCCCGCTCCTGCTCCTCCATCAGCTGTTTGACGTAACTGTCAATCTCATCCACCATCCGGTTGTAGACATCCGCCATCTGCCTCACCTCCGAGTTGCCTTTCACAGGGCTCACCTTTTCGAATCTGCGGTTTTTAAATGTTTCCAGCTGCTGGATGAAGAAATTAAGGGGCGATACGATGCGGCGCATGATGAGGAATACCACGGCAATGGCTGTCCCTGTGATTAGAAAGCCAGTCACAAGGATATTGCGGCGGACTCCCGCGTAGGATTTTAAGAGGGCCGCTTCCTCCACCGTGTTGACCATGTACATATCCAGCTCCGGTATGTATCCCGATATCACAATCTCCGGCTTATGGTTCTCCTTAACGGTCCGGTATGTGTCTCCGTTCTCCCTCATCGAACGGACCAGCGAGAGCAGCTTCGTCTCCTCGCTTCCCAGACTGTCTTTCATATTGCCCGACACAATCTGGCCGTCGGAAGACAGGATTACCATGCGGCTGCCCTCCGGAACGGCCTCGCTGAACATCTGATAGAATTCCTCCTCGGGAATCGTAATGTAGGCTGTGGCAAAGCTTTCACTGGAGGACGGAAGAAACAGCCGCCGCGCTGCTATCACACATTTCCTGTCCTTAAAATCATCGGTAATGCCGTGGTCCTGATACGTATACTGGAGCCGTCTGCTGGTCTCGCTGATCTTCAGGGAGCAGGGCATGTTCTCTATCTCTTCCACAGGAACCGAGATCCTCTCCCCTGTAAAGGAAAACGCACTGCCCTGATTGCTGACCGCGACCAGGTTCTGAGCCGTGCCGGAAGGCACGGAATCGTGGTAGACCTTCAGGATGTCGTACGTCTTAATAAATTTCTCCGTGCCGCAGGCGTCGGCGGCGATAAAGTAATTCTTCAAGGCCGGTTTCGTCTCCAGGAGCCTTAAGAGCATTAAATAGGAGTTGTTGTTTTCTTCCACCTTTTTCTTGATGTTGTCCATCAGCTTGGCATTTAAAAAGGTGGACGACTGGATGAAAAGATTCTTCGTGATCCAGTCCGAACTGGCGATGGTGCAGAAATTGGTCAGGACAATGCTGCTCACCACTACCAGAGAAAGCTTAAAAAAGGTCCCCCACCGAATCTGACTCTTCATAGTTTTTCCCCCTGGCGCCTCGCCCGGTTCCGATATGTATGCGGAGAGTAGCCGGTCTGCTTCTTAAAGACCTTTCCAAAATAGCTCTGGTCCGTATATCCGATCTCCTGCGCAATCTCCGACAGGGAAAGCTCTGAGGCGGTAAGCAGCTCTTTCGCCTTTTCCACCCGGACCGAGTTTAAGAATTCATTGATTCCCTGCCCCATGTGAGAGGAAAAATACGAGGAGAGGTACGAATAATTCATGTTAAAATCCGCAGCCAGAGTTTTCAGCGTCACCGGTTCGCTGTAATGCCGGTACAGATACTCCGTGATCCTCAAATAAAGGCCGCTCCCCCTCGCCTCCTCCGTAATCTGCCCGATCTCCTGATAGATGGCGGCAATGGCTCCGATGAGTCCCTCCAGGCTGTCGGTGGTGCCAATGGCCGTCAGGAAGGACAGCTTGCGCTCTTCCAGCTGGGGCGGACAGAAATCATTTTCATTCAGTTCAAAAATCGTGTTATAGAGCGTACTCTCCATCAGCTTCTTCACGGCCATCTCGCTGACCGCCATGCCCCGCAGAGAGCTTAAGTACTCCACCAGCACGGCTCCCGCGGTTCCCGCCTTCTGCTGGCGCACCAGATCGCACACGGTCTTCTGGTCCAGGGCCGGAAGCTGCAAAATCCCGTTCTCTCTCAGATCGAGATAATCTTTCCGGCTGTCGAAAAACCGGTAGGAGAACAGTTCCGAGAGTTTCTGTGCCTCCGTCTCCAGCGAAACGCCCTTACCATAGGGCGGGCTGATAATCATCTCAATGTTGCGCAGATAGGCGGTGCCCTGCCCGGTCACCGTGCGCAGCTTTTCGTCAAACATTTCCGGGTAAAAGCAGCCGATCGTGTAGATGTACACCTGGCTTTTTTTCAGTATAAAACTGTCAAGATAGAATCGCCCGAACGCTTCCTTTATCATCTCCTCCATGTGGCCGATGGTAAGCTCCTGCTTGTTGGTTGCCCCCTGGAGGATCTTCCCGGGCTGTATGGCGATCAGATAATAGGTGGTGCAGGCGTCCCCCTGCTCCGGACACGCTTCCTCTCCGCCGCTTCCCCCGTGATCCTTGGCATGGATGACCCCCTTCTTTCTGCCTAAGAGGCGGAGCGCCCTAAGCAGATAGTCGGATTCCAGCTCCGGTTTCAGGATATAATCAAAAACACCGTATTTAAACGCACTTTTGACGTATTCAAAATCCTGATATCCGCTCAGAATGATGGTGGACACCTCCGGATACTTTAGATTTACGGCACGCAAAAGCTCCAGCCCGTTCATCCGAGGCATCATAATGTCACAGATCATCATGTGGGGCAAACTCTGTTCCAGAAACTCCAGCGCCTCCTCCCCGTTCGTCACTTCCCCGATGATCTCGAATTCATCGCTCTCCTGTTCGATGATGTAGCGCAGCGCCTTTCTGACCAGCAGCTCGTCCTCCACGATCAGAATTTTACATTTATCACACTCGTATCCCATTTCCCGTATTCCTCCCTGTATTTTCCCATAATGATCACCTGCTTATACTGCGCAGGAGTCACCGCGGCATTCAAACACCCGCTTTTTGCGGAAATATCCCTGCTTTCTAGTATAACTCCTGTAAGTATTTACAAACAACCACAGTTCCTGGTAACCGTTCAGGCGGCTCATCTTCCTGACCGAAAAATACGGTCAGGAAGCATCGGATATTTATCCGATGTGAAAATTGGTGCACAAAGCCGCTTACAAGCAAGCTTGCCGCCGCTTCCTGCGCCAATTTTCCCGCCGTCTGAACTGTTATTTAAAATTATATTCTGGGGATTGTATTATTTATCAGATGATTGTATAATAAAAGCAATATGTAAATACTTACATTTTCCAAGGAGGTGATGTTTTGAATATCTACGATGTTTCAGAACGGGCTAACGTTTCTATCGCTACCGTTTCCCGTGTCATCAATGGAAATCCCAATGTCAGTGAGAAGACGCGGAACCGGGTTCTGGCGGTGATGGATGAACTTGGCTACACGCCCAATGTCTTTGCCAGAAGCTTAGGACTTAACACCATGCGCACCATCGGCATCATGTGCGCGGATTCCTCCGATCCCTGGCTGGCCGGCGCCATCTACTATCTGGAGCAGGAGCTGCGCCGCAGCGGATACGATTCCCTCCTCTGCTGCAGCGGCTACTTGCCGGAGACGAAAAAGAAGTATTTGGAGCTGCTGCTCTCCAAGCGGGTGGATGCCGTCATTCTGGCCGGTTCCCACTACGTGGAGGCCAGGCAGAAGGATAATGCCTATCTAATAGAGGCCTCAAAAGAGCTTCCCATCATGCTGGTCAACGGCTGTCTTGACGGCAAACAGATCTACAGCACGGTATGCGACGACCGGACCGCGGTCTATGAATCGGTCACCAGGCTGATCCGGTCAGGCCGTACTTCCGTCCTCTATCTGTACGCCGGCAGTTCCTACAGCAATCTGCAGAAGCTGGCAGGCTATCACGATGCCTGCGCGGCAGCCGGCTTGAATATCCGCGACGATCTGGTACGCATCTGTCCCAAGGATTTAGACGGCACGGAAGAACTCCTGCGTTCTCTCGCCTCCGCCGGTTTGAAATTCGACGCAGTCTTCGCCGCCGAGGATGTCATGGCGGTGGGCGCTGTCAAATATGCAAATAAAACCGGAATCAAAATTCCGGATGAAATGAATATTATCGGGTATAATAACTCTATTCTGTCCCGCTGCACCGATCCGGAGCTGACGACCGTCGACAACAAGGTGGAATCGCTCTGCACCACTACGGTCACGACTCTGATGAAGGTCCTGGGCGGCGGAAACGTTCCGGTGAAAACCACCATCTCGGCAGAGCTGATCAAACGAGGCACTACTGATTTTTAATGAATGCAACAAGATTTCCCCGCCTCTGCAGGTGATGGGATTCATTGTATAAAGAAGCAAAAAGGAGGATTTTATCATGAAACAGTTTATGGACAAAGATTTTTTACTGTCTACGGATGCGGCCAGGGACCTCTTCCACAACTATGCAGAAAAAATGCCTGTCGTGGATTACCACTGCCACATCAATCCGCAGGAAATTTACGAAGACCGTAAGTTTGACAACATCACTCAGGTATGGCTGGGAGGTGACCACTATAAGTGGCGTCAGATGCGTTCTAACGGCGTAGAAGAACAATACATCACCGGAGATGCCTCGGACCGTGAGAAATTCCAGAAATGGGCGGAGACCCTGCCGAAGCTGATCGGCAACCCGCTGTACCACTGGAGCCATCTGGAGCTTCAGAGATATTTCGGCTTTACGGGATATTTAAACGGCGACACCGCAGAGGAAGTGTGGAACTTATGCAATGAAAAGCTCAGCCAGGATTCCATGAGCGTCCGCAATCTGATCCGTCAGTCAAACGTAACCCTGATCTGTACCACCGATGATCCGGCCGATACACTGGAATGGCATCAGAAGCTGGCCGCGGATGATTCCTTTGAAGTGAAGGTGCTTCCGGCCTGGAGACCGGACAAGGCCATGAACATTGAGAAAGTGGATTTTGCTGCTTACATGGCGAAGCTCTCAAAGGCCGCAGGCATCGAAATCACCGATTTTGCCTCCTTAAAGCTGGCGCTTAAGAACCGTATGGAATTCTTCGCCTCCAGAGGCTGCAGCGTATCCGACCATGCGCTGGAATACGTGATGTACGTTCCGGCCGACCCGGTTGAACTGGATACCATTTTCGCAAAGGGACTGGCCGGCGGACCGGTTACCCGCGAGGATGAATTAAAGTATAAGACTGCATTCATGCTCTTCGTGGCAAAAGAATACAATCGCATGGGTTGGGTCATGCAGCTTCACTATGGCTGCAAGCGCGACAACAACGCGATGATGTATGCAAACCTCGGACCGGACACCGGCTTCGACTGCATCAACAACTACGCTCCATCCGCTCAGATGGCCGATTTCTTAAATGCGCTCAGTGCAACAGACGAGATCCCGAAGACGATCATCTACTCCTTAAACCCGAATGACAACGCCTCCATCGGCACCATCATCGGCTGCTTCCAGAGCCAGTTCCCAGGCAAGATCCAGCAGGGTTCCGCCTGGTGGTTCAACGACCACAAGACAGGCATGACCGAGCAGATGACTTCTTTGGCAAACTTAGGCTGCCTCGGCAACTTCATCGGCATGCTGACAGACTCCAGAAGCTTCTTATCCTACACGAGACATGAGTATTTCAGAAGAATTCTCTGCGAACTTGTGGGCGGCTGGGTAGAAAACGGAGAGTATCCGGACGATCAGAAGGCTTTGAAGGAGATTATCGAAGGAATTTCTTATAATAATACGGTGAAGTATTTCGGATTTGATTTATAAATTCATAGCCTGAAGCTTTGTCTGAAAAGGAAGCTTACGCGCTGGCAGACAGTGTCTGCGGTGCGTAAGCTTCCTTTTTTCAGGTTATATGTATGGAGGCATCATGAAATTGCCTGGAGTTTCCCACTGTGTTCAGTAACAACTATTTTCAGCAGATCAATGTCAGCCTGCATTGCCTCTATTTTATCACTTGCATCTTCATACCGTTTTGAAGCAGGGACGTAATTTTCCAAAATTAAGTTTATATTGGGATTGATTTCATTTTCGATCCTCAGATTGATTTTCCGGATATCCTGTTTTATGTTCTGGATATCCTGCTTCATATCCCGGCTTTCCTGTTTTAATTCCTGGATATCCTGCTTCATATCCCGGCTTTCCTGTTTTAATTCCTGGATATCCTGCTTCATATCCCGGACATCCTGTTTCAAAGGTTGAAGCTGTTCTGTCATCTTCTTGTCAATTAAATCTGACATTGCCAGCAGTAACTCATTATCTGTCATGATATCCCCTCTTTCCTATCATACTAACAGTCCAATTGTGGTATAGAAAAGTTTATCACAGTTCCAGGAGGAACACAAGGATTTTTTATCCCTGCAGTTCCCGCACAATGCTCATCTGCCTCTGCAGCAATCCGGTTCCGTGTTCATACATCTCCATGGTCTCATAGCGTCTGTATTCACATTCCAGAGACTGGAGCACCGCCATATAGATATCATACCACAGCGCCCGGCGTTCCTCGGCTTGTGTAAGCGTCTCTTTTGCATATCCAGCCATAAATTCTCTGTTGCTGCCGAATGTCCGGAATCCTACTTCCAGCAGCGGATCGCCCCACAGGCTTCTCTCCCAGTCGATGATTCCAGTCACGTGTTCTCCGTCTGTGAAGATGTTTCCGGCCCAGATATCCCAGTGCACCAGGCGGGGTTCTGTTACCTCTTCGAAAAACCGGCGGTCTTTTTCCAGACGCTCCCGGATCTCGCTGACGGGCAGCTTCAAATCAACCGCTCTCGTCTCCGCGTCACAGAGGCCCATATCCATCATCCTTTTAAAAACGGGATACCACGCATCCCCCTGGCATTCCGTCTGTCCCGGAAGGCCGAAACGGGAGCAGGTAATCTCATTGATTCTGCGGTTTATCGCACCAGTCTCCCTCATGAGCGCATGTACGGTTTCCTCCGGCAGCTTCTGACTCTGTGAATAGAGACTGTTTCCCCTCCGTTTCTCCATAAAGAAGTAGAAGGACGAACAGATACTCCTGCTGTCATCATAACCATATATCTCGGGAACCGGAATGAGCGGGTCTGCCGCCGCCATCTTCATGGCTTCCACTTCGGCAAACATGATATTTTTTTCGTAGGACATCACAGGGACGCCTTCCGGGGGCGCCACTTTTAAGATTACACGTCTACCGCTCTCAAGCGCCACTTCGTATGCCACATTGAAGTAGCCTTCCGTCAACTCCTCATAATCCTTCAGAGGATCATATGGGAAATACTTATCTGCTATCTTCCGAATCGTCTCTCTGCTCTGTTTATTCTTTGTCAGACTCTCCAAATCCCGTTTTCCTCCCTGAACTCTCCCATGAAACAAGGAACTCTGCAATCAGATCGATACATCCTTCCACATCCTTTTCATCAGCCATCTCGGCCGGATGGTGCATGTAGCGGAGCGGAATCGACACCAGCACAGTGGGAATCCCTTCTCCTGCAAAATGAATCTTGTCCGCGTCGGTATAGCTCAGTCTGCTGGCTGCCTCCGTCTGCACTTTCACTCCAATTCTGGAAGCGCATTCCCTCATCTTACGGTTCAGCCGTTTGGAGACGATGGGGCTGTTGCAGAGTACCGGACCCCCGCCTAAGGTTACCTCGCCGGAATCCGCGGCATTCATGCCGATACAATCGCTGGTATACGTCACGTCCACCACCACAGCCAGATCCGGTTTAACGCGGCTGGCCGTCCAGTACGCGCCGTTCTTCGTGGTCTCTTCCCCCCGGTGGCCGCGCTGTACACGCCGCAGGCGCATCCGCGCTTCCTGGCCTTTTTGAAGGCCTCCATAATAATAAATACGCCGAGCCTGTCATCCAGCGCCCGGCTTAAGAAACGGCCTCCCGCCGCCTTGCAGAATCCGGTGTCCAGCACAACGGGCGCGCCAGGCTCCACCAGTTTGCACGCTTCTTCCTTCGAATCTACGCCGATATCGATCAGAAAATCCGATGTCTTTAAGCCGCCTTCCTTTTTAAAGAAATCACGGTACGATTCCACCACTCCGTATACCGGTCCCCGCTCTGTCATCACCTTGACGCGGTGGCCCGGATAGGTTGCCGTAACAATCCCGCCGCGGTCGATCACCTGGAGGCGTCCCCGCTCGTTTACCGTCGTCACCATGAGGCCGATCTCGTCCAAATGGGCCGTCATCAGGATCCTGAAATCCCGGTCCGGCCCCAACACGCATACGGTATCCCCAATATCGTCGGTTCTCACCTCGTCGGCCAGTGGTTCCATATATTTTCTGATGACGGCCTGTCCCTCTTCCTCATAGCCGGATACCGTCACCGCACCTAAAAGTTCTTCCAAAAATACCTCGTCTGTCATCTCTATTCTGTCCTTCCCAGTCTTTTTACACTTTCTCTGATCACCAGCTTCGCGGGGATGAGCGTCTGAATGGAGATCTCTCTGCCGGTCAGAATTCGCTCCGCCAGGACTAAAACCGCCTGTTCGCCCATAAAATCCATGTACAGGTGGACGGTAGTCAGCGGAGGCACCAGATACTTTGCGGCAGGGATATCGTTGTATCCCACCACGCTGATGTCCTCGGGAATTGCAAGTCCATTTTCGTGAACCGCTTTATAACAGCCGATGGCAAGGGAATCGTTGGCCACAAACACCGCCGTCGGCCGGTCCGGAAGCTCCAGCAGCTCCTTCATCATCTGATATCCATACTTGGGCGTGTAGCCGCCGATCTTTAGATACTCCTCGTGAAACACGCCCTCCTGCTTCATGAAGCGCTGATAGGCGTAAGTCCGGTTGTCCACCACCTCCGCGCCATCCGAGTCAGTCTCGTATCCGCCGATAAAGGCAATCTTTTCATGGCCCTGATCCATCAGGTATTTCATCACCTTCAGTACAGACCGCTCGATATCGTGGATAACGGAATCGAATTTCTCCGTATCGGGTACCGCGTCCGCGAAGACCGTAGGCTTCTGATACGACTCGATCCGTTCCATCATGGACTGGCTGAACGTTCCCAGGCAGATGATTCCGTCCAGGACCGATAAGTCCTCTTTCGTATCGCCGCTGTTAATCCGGTACTTCTTGTATCCCTCTTCCGCCAGCTTCTTCTCAATGGCCACACGGACAGAGAGATAATACGTATCCTCCAGCTCCTCTTCCAGGGAATAGGAATAAAGGACGCCGATTTTCAGCTTCCTCTTTCTCTTTTTCTTATCCTTTACCTGGTAATCCAGCTGTTCCGCAACCTCGAAAATCCGTTTTCTCGTCTCATCCTGCACATTCAGTGTCTCATCGTAATTCAGGACTCTGGAAACCGTGGCGATGGAAACTCCCGCTTTCTCCGCAATATCCTTGATCGTAGCCATAACGTTATTCCCCTCTTATCCCCCATAAAAGTCAAAGATCACGGCAGGCCAATGTCTTACAACGTGTTCCTGCCGTGATATTAGTGCCGCCGGACCTAGTGCCGTTTCTGAAGACCTCACTAAGTGTTTTTAGTATACCTCGAAGATTTACGAATTGCAAGCCTCCAAAAGCTCTTCAAAGGATTTCAAATGGTAAGCCGCAAGCTCACAGTCCGATGCGTCGCCTATCCCGGCGCCATCCATGCCTCCGGCTTTGGCCGCCATGAGACCGGCTCTGGCGTCCTCCACCACGAGGCAGTCTTCCGGCTTCTCATGGATCAGCTTCGCGGCCAGCAGAAAGACTTCCGGGTCCGGTTTGGAATGGGTGATCTGATTGCCGTCCGAAACGGCGTCGAAGTAACCGTCAAGCCCCAGCTGTCCCAGGATGAAACAGGCATTTCTGCTGGAAGAGCCGATAGCCAGCTTTAGGCCTCTCATTCTCAGTTCATCCATGGTCGCCTTCACCTCCGGCGCCAGATCCGCCGGTGACATATTCTTAAGCAGTTCTTTGTAGATTTCGTTCTTTTCCGCTGTATAGCGTTCCTTCTCTTCTTCGCTCATGGCGCCGTCATATCTCTCGAGAATAATCTCAAAGCTTTCCATACGGCTCACGCCGCGCAGACGGTTGTTGATGGTCTCGTCAAAGTAGATTCCCAGCTGATCGGCTACCTGTTTCCACGCCTGATAGTGGTATTTGTCTGTATGGCAGATCACGCCGTCCAGATCGAAGATAATTCCGCGGTATTTCATAATTACACCCCCACATTTTCTTTCTTTGGTTCTGTTTTTTCCAGCTCTTCCTTCTTCTCTCCGGAGTAGTTGGATAAGATCACGGCCGCCAGAATCAGTACACAGCCGCCGATCATCCGCATCGTCACATTTTCATGGAGCAGGATTACGGAAAACAGGGTGCCGAATACGGATTCCATGGAGAGAATGATGGCCGCCTTCGTCTCATCCACATACTTCTGACAGTTTGTCTGAAGAAGGTACGTAAGCGCGGTACTCACTGCCCCCAAGTATAACACACTGAGCCAGCCTGTGGAAGTAGCATGTACAGAAAATTGTCCCTGCGCCGCCAGAAATACGGCAGACAGAAGAAATGCCGTTGCCATCTGTACTGTATTTAAAACCTTAACCCGGTATTTCGGTGCAAACTCGCCCGTCAAAAAGATCTGGAACGCAAAGCCCACGGCGCCCACCAGAGTCAGCGCGTCGCCGGCGCCCAGGGAGAAATTCCCGTTCAAAGACAGAATTCCCACTCCCACAATGGCCATGACGGCTCCCACGATTCCATTCAGCCCTACCGTCTTCTTATAGACCAGGAAGGCGATAAAGGGCACCATCACCACATTTGTGGCCGTTAAAAACGCGTTTTTCGACGGTGTCGTGTACTGGAGACCCACGATCTGCAGGGCAAATCCGGCAAACAGCGCGCATCCCATGAAGAATCCGGCCCGAATCTCTTCTTTTTTAATGTCTTTCATGCCGGGCAGAGAGATTCCGCCCAGGATTACGGTTCCCAGGAAGAACCGGAAGGTCATAATCTGGAACGGGGTCAGGCTCTCCAGCGCCATATCGCTGGCTACGAAGCCGCCGCCCCAGATCACGGTCACGAGGATCAGTCCGAATATTGCCAGATATTTCTTCATGACCGTCCTCCTGCTGCCGGGCCGAAGCCTTCCAGAATCATCGCCTCACCATTTATGCGAACCGACACCGGACCGCCCTCCAGTACTGTCACCGTCACGCTGTTGTCCGGCAGGACAGTAATCTCCATCTTGGATCCTCTGTGGTGCAGCTTAAAGGACAGGCCTTCCCACTCCTTCGGCATATGCGGACAGATATCCACGACGCCGTCTTCCGAAAATGTCACGCCTGCGAAACCGAACACCACGGTCTGCCACACACCGCCTGCGTTGGCCGCGTGGATGCCTTCCCTCGTGTTCTTCTGTAAATCGGTCAGATCGATGAACGCCGCCCTCCTCAAATAGCGGTAGGCCTTCGTCTCATCGCCCACATGGAGTCCCATGACAGAATAGATGCTGGGGCTTAAAGAGGAGCCGTGAAGCGTCCGTTTTTCATAATACGTATAGTTCTTTCGCTTCGTCTCCTCGTCGAATTCTTCCCCGAGAAGATGGAGAAGCATCACCACATCCGCCTGTTTGATGATCTGGGTCTGCGTCTTTGGGACAGTCCTCAGAATCTCCGGGCGAATAGGCCAGTCGTTCTCATCGTAGGCCTCTATCGTCACTTCCTTCAGATCGAAGTATCCCTCGAACTGCTCCAGTAGGCCATTTTCCTTACCCTTTGGAAGGTACATTTTCTCCCTGACGTGAGACCAGCTCTCCAGTTCCTCGTCCCGGATATTCAGGCGGGCCTTCAGCTCCTCATAGAGCCCCGTCCCGTCTTCCTTCCATTCCGTTAAAAGCTCCAGGACATAGCCTAAATTCCACCTTGCCAGGTAGTTGGTGTATAGATTGTTATCCACCGGTTCATGCCATTCGTCCGGCCCCGTGACGCGGCGGATCTCGTAGCGGTCCATCTTCCGGTTGTATTCGCACCGACTGGCCCAGAATCGGGCTGTCTCGATCAGGATCTCCGCGCCTTTTTCACGCAGGAAACACCGGTCTCCGGTTATCTTCACGTAGTTGTAGATTCCATAGGCCACAGCGGCGGTCACATGGTGCTCGTAAACCGCCACGTAGCACCGGTAGCAGGTGCCGTCCGGTTCGATGGTCCAGTCCGGGCACTGCTCCGTGCCGTCGTCCGCCGATTCCCAGGGATACTGGGCCCCGCGGTAGCCATTCTTTGACGCATTGGCTCTTGCCGCATCCAGAAGGCGGTACCGGTAGTTTTCCAGATTCCTGGCCGTGTCCGGGAACACGCAGGCAAAGAACGGCAGCATAAACAGCTCCGTATCCCAGAACGCATGGCCTCCGTATTCCTCGCCGCTCAAAAGCTTGGCTCCCACGTTGACCCTGTCGTCGTGCTCGCTGCCCGTGCTCATCAGATGGAAGAGGGTAAAACGAACGGCGCGGTCCAGATCAAAATCGCCTCGGATCTCGATGTTGGCCTCACCCCACATGCGGGCGTACACCTCGATGTGGCGGCTCATCTCCGTCTCGAAGCCGTCGGCGGCAAAGCCTTTGATCTCGTCTCTCACACGGCAGTGAAGCTCATAATCCGGGACTTCGCGTTCCGTATAGACGGAGGCGTATTTTACTACCTCCACAGCCTTTCCCTCTTCTGCGTCAAAGTCCTGAAATTCCACGGCGGTTTCGCCAAACGCCCCGAAGCTCCGGTTCTTCATCACGGGTCTGCCCCCGGCGTAGGCCTCCATAAGGCTTCCGGTTCCCACGCAGAGCTTCCGGTCTCTCGTCGTCACCTCCACATAGGCGCCTTTGTCGCTAAGCGGGCAGTTTGTGAGCAGCCTGGTATGCTTCACCTTAAAGCGAGGCGCATCGCAGAAGTTTATGACAGAGCCATCGATGATATTTTCCACCTCGATGATCCCGCTGTAGTTTAACGGCGTCACGTAGAGGCGGATTCCCATGCGGTGGACGTTTGCCCGGCTTACCATCCGGATTCCCTCCACCTCGGTCCTCCTCCCCTTCTTATCTTCCAGGACAAACCGTTTGGCCAGCAGTGCGTGCTTCATATCCAGAGCCCTGGAAAATTCCAGGACTCTGCACGTCTCAATGCCGATCAGCTCCTTCTCCACATAGAGCTTTATCCCCAGCCAGTCCGGTAAATTGGCCAGTTCTCTCATGAAGGTCTCTGATTTATCAAAAACGCCGTTAATATAGGTACAGGGAATACTCTTCGCCGCCCGTTCCTCGTAGGCGCCTCTCGTTCCCAGATATCCATTGGAAAGGCAGAAAAGGCTTTCGTATTTTAAATTCTCCTCCGGATCGTAATGATCCTCGAGGATCATCCACGAGTCATCGCTTAAGTAATTCCTTATGTGTTCTGAAAATCGCTCTCTTATCACGTCTTTTCCACGCTTCCTTCCTTTAATCCAGATATTTTATTTTCGACTGTGCTACATCTTCCGCCGCATCGACTGCCCGCATGGTAAAGCTCAGGACAAAATCCTGGCGTTTTACCTTATACGCCTCTTCCTGTTCCTGGCCGCAGCTGTTGCTTCCCAGACCGGAATGGAGGTAGTCCATATGGATGATCACATCCTCCGCCTCTTTGATCTGCCACGGATACTTTGCTTCTTCCAGGCTCTCCTCCGTGTAATTGTGGATATTCAGCCCCAGAGGCTGATCCGCCGTCACCAGAAGACTGCGTTCCCCGTCGCCAAGCGAGTACCAGGAGACCTCTTCCCGATGACCGTTTTCCTGCGGATATACGTAATTGGTGGACATGCCATCCACATCGGAACGGTAGACTCCCATAAATGCCGCTTCCCTGCTGTCCGCATAATTCTCCTGGAAGCCAAGGCCGTACCAAGCGGCCTTCTGAAGGTCCTTTGACGCCTTCATCCGGATTCCGATGCGGGGCAGAAATCCCGGCTCCGCTTTCCCGCGCTGAATCTGCTTTCCTTCCAGGCGGCAGGTCACAGCGCCGTCTCCATACACTGTATAGTGATAGTCGCACAAAAATCCCCACGACTGGTTTAAGCAGCCAAAATACGTACCGATCATCACATCGACACGGTTCTCATGCTCTTCGGTCCTGAAATACTCCATCTGCTCATCCGGAAGCTGTATGAAGTATTTGTTCATCCAGTCATCCTTCTTATACATATCGTTGTCTATGGTTGCCCGGTAAACCGTCACCTCAGGCCCCGCCGTCACGCATGGCTTTCCAGCCACCGTCCAGCGATCCAGCCGGCCGTATATCTTATGGAACACCACCTCCGACGATTCGCCCTTTACTTTGAAGAAGATACCGTCCTCCTCCGTCACAAGGCGGCCGCCTGCCTCATGGAGCACGGCTGTCTCCAGATGCTCCTTAAGCAGAAACTGCCCGCGGGATACTTCGTGGCCCTTTCCGGCGTAGGGGGCGTCTTCCTTCAGACAGACCGACACATTTAAGTAGTAATCCGTATTGCTCTCCGGCATAAACGGCCGGTATGGAATTTCCAGACGGCAGACCTCTCCCGGCCCGGCATTCAGATCTTCGATCACGCCCTCTTCCTGTACGGTCTCGTCACAGGAAATCCACCATTTTGCGCTAAGATGGGACAGGCCGCTAAAATCATACCAGTTTTTTAAAAGAATCTCGCGCCCGCTGCCCGTCTTCTTCTGGATTTCCACCGGGGCAATCACCTGCCGGTACTCGAAAAGCGCCGGCGACGGCGTGCGGTCCGGCATCAGAAGGCCGTCGATACAGAAATTCCCGTTGTTGGGGAAATCTCCGTAGCTGCCGCCGTACCGGTAATATTCATGGCCTTCCTCATCCTTTGTGAGGAATCCGTGGTCGTACCATTCCCAGATAAAACCGCCCTGCAGCCGTTTGTATTTGCGGAACAGGTCCTGGTAGGCCTTTAGACAGCCGGCTCCGTTTCCCATGGAATGGCCGTATTCGCACATGACATGGGGTTTTTGATTTCCCTTTTCGCCGCGGCCGATCTCTTCCAGCTTATCCAGCCAGGTGTACATGGTGGAGTAGACGTCCGCCGCCTCCGCCTCGAAATCGCCCTCGTAGTGGACCAGTCTGGACGGATCCATCGTCCGCACCGCTTCCGCGCTCTTCACGAAATTACAGCCGAAGGCGGATTCATTGCCGAGGGACCACATGATGATGGAGGGATGGTTGAAATCCCGTCTTACCATGCGGACGGCACGGTCCACGTAGGCAGTCTCCCACGCAGGATCACCGGAAATCCAGGTATAATTTTCCACCCATTCGAAACCGTGGCACTCCAAATCCGCCTCGTCAATCACATAGAGGCCGTATTCGTCACACAGATCGTACAGGCAGTCGGCGGCCGGATAATGGGAACACCGCAACGCGTTAATATTGTGCTGTTTCATCAGAATCACATCGGCCTTCATCTGCTCATACGTGACGGTGCGTCCCTCGGTCGGACTGTAGTCGTGGTGGTTGACACCATTTAACAGGATGGCGGTTCCATTGACGGTAAAATTACCGTCTTTGATCTCTATGGTACGGAAACCGGTCCGGACCGTAATCTCATGGTCCTCAAACCGGATTCTGATCCGGTATAGATAAGGGGTCTCCGCAGTCCATGGCCGCACCTCTCCGGCTTCGGCTGTGATTCTTATCTCCTTCTGGTCTCCGTAGGAGGTAAAGTCCCCCTCTGCCATCAGGCGTTCCCCGTCAAGCAGGCTCCAGGTTCCGCTTCCGGCTCCCTTTACTGTCAGGTCGATGGCGGCCCGGCCGCATTCGCTGGCCGTATCCAGAACCGTCGTCACGCGGCAGTCCAGAACCGCCTTCTTAGGCTCGTTAATCAGTTCCACGTCCCTGTAAATTCCGGAAAGCCACCACATATCCTGGTCCTCCAGATACGTTCCGTCCGACCACTTGTATACACGGACTGTGACGTCATTTTCTCCCGGCTTCACCAGAGAGGTGACATCAAACTCTGCGGGCAGACGGCTCACCTTGCTGTAACCGGCGTGGACGCCATTGACCCAGATGTCACAGGCGCTGTCCACCCCGTGGAATTTGAGAATCGTATCTCCCGCAAACCAGGCGTCGTCCAGAACAAAGCTTCTCTTATAGATGCCCGTAGGATTCTTCGACGGTACGTATGGGGGATTGACCGGGAATAAATACAGGACATCCGTATAGTGCATATGATCGTATCCGCGCATCTGCCATACGGAAGGGACATCGATAGTATCCCATCCCGTCCCGCTTCCCGGCTCTTCAAATCCAGCCGGAGAAAATTCCGGCGCTTCCAGATACAGAAACTTCCAGTCGCCGTTTAAGCTTACATGTCTGGCGGAATCCCTATAAAATGAGGTTCTGGCTCCGCGTCTTTCGATTCCTGTGATTGTCTCATCTTCCCATCGTTTCTTTTTACGTCTTTCCATAGTTGTCTCCTATTATTTAATGTAACAGTTCAGACGGCGGGGCATTTGGTGAAAAAAGCTGCGTCAAGCTTGCTTGTAAGCGGCTTTCTTCACCAATTGCCACATCGGATGAATATTCGATGCTTCTTGACCGGCTTTTTCGGTCAAGAAGATGAGCCGTCTGAATTGTTACTATTTAATCGCTCCGCTCGTTCCCTCCACGATGTGTTTCTGTGCAAAGAGGAATACAATGATCGGGGGCAGTATCATGATGACTGTGATACAGAGCATCGGTATGATCTTTGTGCTGTGAACACCCTTAAAGGATGCCAGCCCGAGAGCCAGGGTGAATTTACTCCTGTCCTGTAAGAAAATGAGTGGCCCCAGGTAGTCGTTCCACACGGTGATCATATTCAAAACGCCGACTAAGATTAACTGCGGCTTCATGATCGGCATAAAAATCCGCCAGTAAATCTGGAATGCATTGGCGCCGTCAATTCTGGCCGCCTCCTCAAAGTCCTTCGGCACGCCCATCAGGAACTGCCTCATCAGGAAAATATAGTAGGCAGAACCGAACCAGGCCGGTACGATCAGCGGTTTTAAGGTATTGATCCAGCCAAATATCTTGAATTCCATATACTGCGGGATCATCGTCACATCCCAGGGGATCATCATGGTGGACAGCAGAATCATGAACAGGACATTTTTGCCTTTGAAATTATATCTTGCAAAGCCATAGGCCACCAGCGAACAGGAGATAATCTGTCCCGCCGTGGTTCCGACCGTTACCACAATGGAATTCCAGAGGTAACGTCCGAAGGGCTGTGCGTTCCATGCGTTTAAGTAGTTTTCCACCAGCCATTTCTTCGGGAACATCTTAGGCGGATAGGCGATGGCTTCCGCCTCCGTCTTAAATGTGGTAAACAGCATATAGACGAACGGTGACAGGAAATAGAGGGCCATAATGGTCAAAAGCACGTAGATGATGATCTTTGATTTTTTCGACATACTCATAATTACTTCCTGCCTTTCTTGGTCTTCTTGGAATTCTTGGCCTCGGTCTCATAGAATACCCATGCAGAGGAGGACTTGAATACGAGGGCTGTCAGGAACAGGATAATGACAAACATCACCCATGCGTTGGCACTTGCGTATCCCAGCTTGTGGTGCTTGAACGCGTTGTTGTAGGTAAACATCCCGTAGAAATATGTAGATTTTAACGGTCCGCCGTTTGTGAGCAGCATGACGAGGGTCAGCTGCTGGAATGAGCTGATTAACGATGTAATCAAGTTAAACAGAATCGTCGGCGTGATAATCGGCAGTGTGATGGAAAAGAACTGTCTCGCCGGGCTGGCGCCGTCCAGGGAAGCAGCCTCATATAAATCGATGGGAATGCTCTTGATATCTGTATAGAATATCAGCATCATGGTCCCCACGCCGAACGCGCTGGCCAGAATAACAGCCAGAAGCGCCCAGGAAGGATCCACCAGCCAGTTGGGGCCTTCGATTCCCAGCAGGGAGAGCAGATAGTTTAACACGCCGTAGTTGCCGTTTAAAATCCATCCCCAGATGATGGAGATGGCAACGCCGGATACGACTGCGGGGATATAGAAAATGGTTCTGTAAATTTTGACACCCTTTACCGGCTGCGTGATCAGCATGGCCAGGAACAGGGCAATAATCATGTTAAGGGGTACGAAGATTGCGGCATATTTTAATGTGATGACCAGAGATTTGTAAAACTGTTTATCCTTTGTAAACATTTCAACATAATTCCCCAGTCCCCGGAACGTGGGCGTCGACGTGATCGGCCAGTCAAAAAAGCTCATCACCAGCGACAGAATTAAGGGGCCTGCTGTAAAGACGATGAACCCGATGATCCACGGCAGGATGAACAGATAGGGAGTTGCCTTTCTAAGGAAACTTTTCTTCTCCATGATTTACCTCCATTTAAGTTCCCCGCGCAGGGTTTGCCTGCCGCGGGGAATGTCTGCAGTTTACTGCATCTCGGATACCGCCTCATTCAGTACGGCTGCCGGATCTTCCATGGTACTCGGGTTATAGACACGCTCAAAGGTCAGATCCAGGGTGTCCTTAAGCTCGGACCAGTTGTCTACAATAAAGCTTGCAGGTGTGTAACCGCTGCTCTGCTCCAGCATGGAGTAGAATGGAGCGTTGGCCGGATCGTCCAGGATCTTTTCGGACTCTACGACAGACTTTAAAGCAGGGAGCTCATAGCCGATTCTCGCCTTGTTCATCTCCTCGCCTGTCCAGTATTTCACAAACTCCCAGGCGGCGTCTTTGTTCTTGGAATCCTTGGAAATCGATACGCCTGAGGAGCTTAAGATGCTGACGGAATCATGGCCCGCTCCCGCAAATGCCGGAATATCGACGATACCGTAGTTTAAGCCATCCTCATTAAAGGAAGCGATTGACCATGCGCCGTAGATATACATGGCAGTCTGGCCGCTTCTGAACTCGTCTGTACCGTTCTTCTCCGTAGCCACTGCGTATCCGTCCTTTTCCATATTCTGGAACATGGAGACAGCGTCAACTGCCTTGTCGGAGTTTAAATTTCCATCGAGGTTTCCGTCCTTATCCACAAACGCGGTTCCGTTGCTCCATAAATACATCTCATAATCGTATGGATCCGGCTTCATCTGGAAGGAAAAGCCCTTCACGCCGTCCACCTTATCGGTGATCGTCTTCGCTGCCGCCATCAGATCGTCCCATGTCCAGTCATTGGTCGGTTCAGCGACTCCCGCCTGTGCGAAAATATCCTTATTATAAAACAGCGCGTGTGTGGTAAACCCTACCGGAATGCCATAGACCGAATCTCCCTTGGAGTTATATGGCCATAACGCGTCGTAGTAGTTGTCCTTATAATCCGCGCCCTCTTTTTCTATGTAGGAATCCAGCGGTTCCAGGCCTTCATAGTAGGATGGGTAATCCCACATGTAGAGCACGTCCGGCGTATCTCCCGAACCCATGCCGGCGCTGATCTTTGTATCATACTCACTTCCGTAAGCTTCCAGCGAGACCTCGATGTCATCGTGGCTGGCGTTAAACTGGTCTACCAGCGCCTGCTGCTTATCCAGATCCTCTGCATTGTCCCACGATGCAAAACGGATCTTTACCTTGCCGCCGTTTGCCTGGCTGTCAGCCTTCGCCCCACACCCGCTCAGTACTGTCACAGCCGCCACAGAAAGAGCCGCAATCACCGCAATTGTCTTTTTCATATAATTATTTCCTCCTTAACTTTTGGTAAATACATCGTAACACACATTAGTAAAATATTCAATATTTTACTAAGTAAAAATCACATTTTCAATATTATGCATGATTTCGCTGCCTCATTTTTGTGCATTTATCATAATAGAATTGACTATTTTTTAACCAAATGTGCTTGCAATTGTATTTTACCGTTTTTCTCCAGTAAAATTTTACCGTCTTTATCGCAATAATATTATTTTTTTACCGCCGCACTCCTCTCCCCATTGAAGATTTTCAAATCATTGGATTCGGTAACGAGCGGTCGTTAATTATGCTGATTAACAAGCTGCAGCGTTTCTCCACCAGTTGAATGTATCATGGAATTATGACAGGAATTGGGCGTGGTCCTGGCGTGAATAGCGAGTGCAGAATTCACCGGAACTTATGCAATGCTGTACTAGCTCCCGTCTGCCATAAAAATGACCGTGAGCAGCGGACACTCACATTCTGTGTCCGGCACTCCCGGTCATTTTTATGTATATTCGGGTAACGAAAAGTTTCGGCGGGCCGTAAGCGGTAATCCTAAGACGGCCTCACATATCATCAGAATCTCCGATTACCTTATTTCAATCCACGTTCTGAGTCCAGAATACAAAACCCAGAATAACACAGCAGCTATGCTACCATTTTAAATCTTCCTCTCAAGTATCTGTACCTCATATCCATTAAGCTTTCCTGCCTCTTCGCCATAGACCAGCCGGTAGGAGGAATCCACGGAGTAAGTCCTCTCCCTGTCTGTATGATTCAAAGCAAAGATCCATCTGCGATCAGCTTTTTCTCTGGCGGCAAGCTCTACACCTTTATCCGCATTTCCCAACGCTGCGATCCCCGCTGCATCTGTCATATATCGGACCAGGGCCGCCATGAACGCCTCGTCAGGCTCCGTTCCGATGTAGTAACAGCAGCCCTGTCCGTATTCATTCTTAGTAATGCAAGGCTCTCCAGCATAAAATTCACTAGCATAGACTGCAAGGACCTCCGCTCCCTCCTTCACGGTTATGATGTCACACCAGTTTCGGGCTGTGTGGCTTTCATTTTGAAAGACCGCCGATACTCTTGCATCTCTTAAGCAGTCATAATCCAATACCTCCGAACCCGTAAGTTCAGACAACCGTCCCGGAAGTTCCCGGTCGGTCATACAGATATTGGTCTCATCCTTCACTCCGGTTCGCATGGTAAGGACTAAATGGCCGCCGTTTTTCACATAACGGAAGTAACGTTCCTCCAGTTCGGAATTCATCAGATACTGAAGCGGCGCGACAAGCAGCTTATATTTGCCGAAATCCCCGTCATCCGGCACGAAATCCACCGGAATCTGTCTGTCGTAAAATGCCCTGTAGTACTCCTGAATCTGCTCAGTATAAGACATATTGGGATTCTGCGGCTGAATCTGAAGGGCGTAATTCTGCCGGAACGAATATACGATGCCGACTTCCGGAGCGGGCATGGAGCCCTCCATCTTTTCCATCAATGGAGCTGCCTTCTGTATCATCTCCTTCAGCTCGTAATATCTGCGGCCGGGATTACCGCTGTGAGGCAGAATTCCATGCCAGTACTGCTCCGTCCCCATTGCGCAGACTCTCCAGCGGAAATACACCACCGCGTCGGCTCCGTGAGCCACCGACTGGAGGGACCACAGGGAAAGCTGCCCCGGCGCCGGCGCACGCCCCATCACTTCCCAGCCGGTGATTCCTGACTGCTGCTCCATGATCCAGAAGTTTTTATTTTTGTAGCTTCTTACCACATCCAGGGTGGATGCCAGGATATCGCCGCGTCCATGGGACTCATCGGCAAAAAATCCGCCGGGATACTGGTCATGACTGACAAAATCCAGTTCCTTTCCCAAATCATAGTAGTCCACCTTATCGGCAAAGCCCATGTAATTGTGGGTAATAAAATGGTTCGGGCAGTATTTGCGGATAATATCGGTCTGCTCCTTCATGAAATCCACAATCAAGTCAGAACAGAAGCATTTCCAGTCCAGCATAGCGGATGGGTTCTCACCTGTCACTGTAATCCTTGGTGTAAATACTTCCGAAAATTCATTGTACTCCTGGCTCCAGAAGGCATTGCCCCAGGCTTCATTCAAGCGGTCCACAGTACCGTATTTCTTTTCGAGCCATCCCTGGAAGTTCTTCCGGCAGCTTTCGCACATACACAAATCATGATGGCTGTTTCCCAGCTCATTGTCCGGCTGCCATCCGATGACATTCGGATTATCTTTATAATGAAGGGCCATAGCGGTCACAATTTTCCGCACAAACCCACGGTATACGGCATTGGACTGGCAGTCATGGTGACGCCCCCCAAAACCTCTTATCCGTCCCTCCCGGTCCACCGGAAGAATCTCAGGATAGCGGTTTGCCATCCAGGCAGGCGGAGCAGCCGTAGGCGTTCCCACAATCGTCCTGATTCCGTAGCGGCCCAGCAGGTCGATGGCATCGTCCAGCCATGCAAAGTCATACTTTCCTTCCTGCGGTTCCAGCTTGTGCCAGGAAAATTCAGCCATTCGGACTACCGTAAGCCCCATCTCCTTCATCAGTTCAGCATCGGTCTCCCACCGATCTCTCTGCCAGTGTTCCGGGTAATAATCGACTCCAAAATGAATGCCCATAGTATTTCGTCTCCTTTATGTATAATTAAACTTATCTTATTTTTTATGCTGCACCTACTCTTTTACCGCTCCCGACGTCAGCCCTGACATGAAGAACTTTGACGCACACAGGAAAGCCGCCAGCAAAGGCAAAACCGCGCAGGTACTGGCAAGCATAATCGCGCCGTAGTCATTACCGCGGTCAGAGACCATAGATTTCAAAGCCAGCGGCAATGTCTGCATGCTTGGTTTACGGAGTATCAGCAAAGGTTGCATAAAGTCATTCCATGTATTTACAAACTGCATAATCCCGAGAGCCGAATACGCAGGAATCAGTATTGGGCTTATAACCCTGAAGAAAATCGTCCACTCGCTGCATCCATCAATCTTAGCCGCTTCTCTAAGGGAGATCGGGACATTGTTCTGACAATACTGGCGCATCCAGAAAATACCAAACGCATTGGCACAGTTCGGAATAATAAGTGCCTGATAGCTATTGATCCAGCCGAATTTCGACATCATCATAAACCATGGTATAATACCGGCGGTAAACGGAATCATCATCGTTCCCAGCAGAGTGGCAAACAGCTTGTTCTTTCCCGGAAAATCATACGTTGCAAACGCATAACCGCCCATAGAACAAAACAGCAGGCAGAGAAATGTATAGGAAATCGAAATGATACAGCTGTTGATAAATGCCTTTACAATATCGATCTGCCCCATCATGGTATGAAAATTCTTCACCAGACTGCTGCCGAACCAGATATGAGGCGGAAAAGAATAAATCTCGTTGGTCGTGAGGCTGGACATAACAAACATCATATAAAATGGAAGCAGCATAATCAGCGCAATGAGCCCCAATACCAGATACAGAATTGCTTTTCTCACATACTTCATCGTTTATCTCCTCCTCTTCACCGGCTGTCTGTCCTTGGACATCTTGTTAAAGATTACGGAAAACAGTACAATGAACACTGTAATCACATAGGCAACAGCCGACGCATAGCCATAAGCTGTACCTCCCTGAGGCGCTTTATTAAGCAGATACATCATCAGTGTAAGGCCGCCATTGTTGATTCCCCCTGTCCAGCTGGAATTCGTCAGAATAAATGGTTCCGTAAAGAGGTTAAACATTCCTATGGTGGATTGGATCAATGTGAAAATTATAATCGGTTTAAGCAGTGGAATCGTAATTTTGGAGATTGTCTGTATATGGCTTGCCCCATCGATTCTGGATGCCTCATAGATGTCATGGCTGATCCCCTGCATCCCCGCGAGGTAGATAACCATGTTCCAGCCAATCCACTTCCATGCAAACATAACGATTACTGCCACTTTAATGAGCGATCCGTCACCTCCCAGCCAGTTCACCTTACCAAACCCGAAAAAGCTTCCAATAAAGTTAATCAGTCCGTAGTTATTACTAAAAAGCTGCATAAATATAATTGAAATTGCAACGGAACTGGTAACCATGGGCATAAAATAAATTGTCTTAAAAATGTTCTCTCCCCGAATCAGCTTTGCATTCAAGATATAGGCCAGCACCAGTCCTCCAAATAAAATAGGAATATGAGCAATAATTCCAATAACCAGCGTATTTCTAAGCGCCTTCCAAAACAGAACATCCTTAAATAAGTTCAAGTAATTTTCTAACCCGATAAAATGCATAGCTGACATTCCATCCCATCGGAAGAAACTGAGTCCGAAGCCCATGGCGATCGGAAATAAACTAAATATCGCAAACAGCAGAAAAAATGGTGCTATATACACGTATGCGACTCTGTTTTCATAGAGGACTTTTAAGAATCCTTTTCTCCCTCTTCTCTTTTTCCCCATCGCTGCTCCTCCTTCTATTCATTCCATAAACCGGCATCCTTATATACCTGGATCTGCTGATTTTTAAGCTCTGCGGTAGCATCTTCGATATCCTTTGCGAGAAGATCCTTGATCCCCTGAGCATCAAGGCCCTGATTAAGACCGGCATTAACGGAATTGTAGATACACCCCTCGGCCGTTACATCCATAATAGTATTAAATACAGGTTCCAGATCCTCGGAGATGGAGGCCCAGAGTGCTTTTGTCTTCTGTCCGCCAAAATATGGATCTTCTGCGTCATAGATCGCCGTGTTGTCATAGGCAGGCGTATATGCGGGAAAATAATCAACTGCTTCCAGCATCTCATTCTGCGGTTCCGCGCTGCAGAGCATGTACTCAATAAACGCCCACGCCGCTTCTTTATTCTTGCTCTGTTCCGGAATTACAAGGAAAGAACCACCCCAGTTACAGTGAGGAATTCCACCTGGCAGTTCGGCAACTCCCCAATGTCCGGTACCGTCCGGATCAATATCTGTTTTTAAAAATCCACCAAACCAGCCTCCGGTTGCCACTGAAACACAAGCGCCGCTTGCATAGGCCGCATAAGCCTCCGTGCTCCACATATCCACGTTCATATCCAGTTGATCCGCTCTTAAATCGATAATCGCATTTAAGCAGTCAAGATCGCCCTCACGATCCAGTTTCAAATTCATTTTCTCATCATAGTAATCCCTGTTACAGTACATAAGCTGATAGAAGTAGGCTGCATTGGGAACGAGCCATCTCTCGCCCGGCTTATTGACGGCTTTTGCAGCTTTCAAAACGCCATCCCAGGTACTCATAAGTTCTGCCACCTCAGCTGGGTCGGTAGGAAGTCCACATTCTTCAAACACATCAGTGCGGTAGAAATACGTGCAAGGGCCCACATCCCATGGTACTGCAACAAATTGGGACTTATCAACAGAATACGCCTGATCCCATTTTAAAGCAACAAAATCATTTTTATATTTTTCCGCGTTGAAAGGCTCGTCCAAAAGATTGGTAAGAGCTTTGGAATCGCGGTACTGGGCAATGTAAGCGCCTTCAACCATCGCCACATCAGGAGCCCCTGAGCCTGCTGCCAGGGAGGTAGCCAGGGATTGGTGGTGGCTGGTTGTATCGGTAAACTGGAATTCCACTTCAATATTTGGATATTTATCATGAAATCCATTCAGAGCTGCTTTAAAGCCATCATCTCCAGAAGGCCAGCCACCCACGATGATAGATCCCTTTAAGTCCGCCGGATCTGCGGGCATACTGGCAGTCTGCTGGCCATCACCCGACACAGTTGTCTTGTCACTACCGGTATTTGATGATGTGCCGCAGGCAGTCAAAGACAACGCCATAACCGCAGCCATGGTCAGCGCCAAATTTCTTTGTAGTCCGTTCTTTTTCATAGTTTAAATTCCTCCTTTAAATTTATAAATCATAATTATTGAGTTACAATTTTTTTACCGAATCCCCCTCACTCAGATGCGGTTTGAAGGAGTTAAAATAGTTTACTCTACGCCCCTCAATCATATCCAGCAAGGTACTGACGCAGCACTCAGCCTGCTCCCTGATATTTAAAGACACAGAAGAAAGAAACGGTGTCACATACTTTCTGTTTTCAATACCGTCAATGCCGAGAATTGATATATCATCAGGAACCTTGATATTCAGTTGTTCAAAGCGCCTCAGCATACCCATAGCAAATTCATCATTAAAGCAGAAAATGGCAGTCGCCTCACATTTCCGTTCAAGGAACCGGTCAGCACAGCTCATTCCTTCCTCGAAAAAATTCTCTCTGGCAAAAGCTGGTCTCGTATTTCCAATATTGTCGATTATATAATCCCTGAATCGTTTTCCATAAACAGGCTTCATCAGATTACTGAATGCCACATGCCTCGGATGTAAACGGCTGTCATAAAAGAAATCATACAACGTAGCAAAGGCAATCTTTTTATGCCCCATCTCTCTTAGATAGGCAAGTCCAATCTCCACAGCATCGTACGTATCTACATCCACATATGGAATCCTTTTTAAATTTTTGACAGGTACTCCGTAGGAGGCGGTAACAATCGGCATATAAAACTGTTCTCCTAAAAATGCCTGTACCTCCTCTGCCACATTGTCGTTTTCTACTATCATTCCATCCATCAGCATGGTTTTTACCCGTTCCACACTGAAATTAGAAAAGTAGAACAACGTGTACCCGCGATCCATGGCATAATCGGACATTTTATTGAACAGCTCTGTATAAAAGGAATTGTAGATATCCGAACCAAAAAAGCACAGCTGATAAGTCTGTCTGTTTTTCAGGGAATTGCTCAGGGGATTCGGCCTGTAGCCCAGTTCCTCCACCGCTTTATAGATCGCTTCCTTCTTGTCCTTTGAAACATATCCTCTGCCGTTCATTGTTCTGGAAACCGCACTGACCGATACGCCGGCCCTTTTTGCTACATCTTCTCTTGTAATCACTGGATTATTTCCTCCCTACCCATTATTCTAAAGAATTCGTCATTTATTTCAATGATTTCTCATATGCACAGATGAGTCATAGTGCATATTGTACTATTTTATATGACTCACGTGAAGCATATTTCTTGTCTTTTTGTTGTTTATTTTTATATTTTGCACAAAGCTTATAGAACTATTTTTAAATAATTTTTAACTTGTACTGTGAACAGGCCATACAGGGTTTAACTTGTATGTCTATGATTTTATCAAAAAAGCATACGGAACGACGCCGGATGGTGGAAATCCAGAGCGAGATCGCAAGAATTAAAGCGGAAGCCTGATACACACAAAAAAAGAACGCTGTGCTGTCCCTTTCCTCGGACAGCACAGCGTTTTTTTCTTCTATCAGCTTTCATACAGATTCGCAGCCTTCTTTACCAGCCTTTCCAGAAGCTTCTGCATATTTTTGATCACCGGGTGATCTCCCAGGCTGTATTCCTCCGCCACTGGTTTCATCTTAGGAAATGCCAGCCAGGTGCTTCCCGCTTCATCTTCCCATACCGCGATCTTCAGAGGAAGCTCCAGCGCGATGCTCTGGTCCGCCTGCATGAGTCCGGTTCCAACCTTCGGTGCTCCGAACACGAGAACCGTTGTCGGTCTCAGTTCCAATCCGGCCTCCGCTGCGTTCCTTGCATGATCGAATTTGGCAAACACCGGGATATCCAGTGCATTTAACTGCCTCTCCAGCCTGTTTACCGTCTCATCTGCCGAGAACTGGCCTTCCATCAGGAACAGCCGCGTATCATCGTAATTGGTGGACAGGAGATCTCCGAAGGCGCCGGCAATCTTTCTTCCCAGATTCGTGAAATCCACGCCCTCCTTGTTTGCCATCAGGGTGACGCATACCAATTCCTCCGGATGGGTAAAGCGGCTTAAGAAAGAGGAAAAGCCGGGTACGGAGCCTTTGATATCCATCAGGCCTCTGTGATGGTAGAACTGCCATCCGGCGCTGCCCGGAACGGTCCGTCCATCGGGAAGCGTCCATGACGCATAGACAACCGCTCTGTCTTCCGGTTTTTTGATCAGGACACCGCCTGCAAGACCGATATCCCAGAAGGAGATATCCTGCGCCGACGCCCACACGTCCCCAAAACCGCGGAGAGCGGAGGAATGCATCTGCGGAAACGCACTTCCGTCGCTCTGGTAGCTGACAGCCGTCTCCGCCGGATCAATATACCGGCCGTCGGTCTTGAATATCTGGTGAACGTATTCACTCAAGGATAAATCCTCCTGATGAAACGCTGAGAGGCCCTCCGAAAACGATGTATGCTTAAGCCCAAGGAGTTCAAACTGATTCTTCCTGACGAATTCCTGGTACGCCATATTGCTCACTCTCTCGACCACTTCGGTCAGAAGAAGGAAATTCGTTGCACTCTGAGCCACCTCTGTTCCGGGTTCAAACTGAAGAGGCAGATCTGCAGTCAGACCGATCAGTTCTTCAAACGTCCACTCTCTAGTAAAGCTGAATCCCTCCTGCTTCCTGTAATCCGCAAGCCCCGAAGCGTGATGAAGCAATTGACGAACCGTAATGCTCTTCCACTGTTCCGGGAGTGAATCCACATACGCTGCGGCAGGCGCGTCCAATTCCACGCTTCCGTCCTCGTACAGCTGCATGACCGCCACCGCCGCATATCCCTGGGAAATAGGGCCTGCCGGCCAAAGTGTATTCACCGATGCAAGACGCTTCTGTCCGGCATCTGAAAATCCGTATCCCACAACCCGCGGAATATAGGGCGCCTGAACAATCGCCAGGGTCAGTCCCGGGATCTCCTGTTCCTCCATAAACTCCCATACCATCTCATCCACGGTTCTTCCAAGATACGATACATCCGCGCTGCCCCTCATCTTCATCTCTGTGTGTTCTCTTGTGTTCATACTGAATACTCCTTTCGTTTTGGACCGGTCGCCTCTCTTTTCACGCGCTGACAATCCCGCCAGCTTTCTATGGTAAGCTCTGTGGCCGTATACTTAGACTTGTTTTGCTGTTGCTGGTGTGTTGCTGCTGCGATTACTGTTGCGATTACTGCTATTGTTACTGCTGTTGCTACTGTTATCACTACCGGCGCCACTACTGTTATAATTTAAGTTACAGTTTATACTGTAATAATACATGTTACAGTATAAACTGTCAACAGTTTTTTATATTTTATCGATTAAAAGAATAGAAAACGTATTGCGTCACAACTCCTTACCGCACATTTTGGGAAAGTCTGGCGCCATTTTGGATACCACAGGCATTACAAAACAACTTGTCCCGTTACTTCATTCCGTCCTTTCAAAAAGTATGACTTGATTTTGTGCGGGGAAAACTACGGACTTGATAGACTACTGCAAATCATTACTTCTGAGGAATATTTGGCCTGGATTATGGGTAATTCACGTGAAGCCGCAGACTTTGAAATTGCGGAGTTGATACGGCTGTCCGGCGACAAGAGAACAAGTGCGCGTGAACCGACAGCACCAGACGGCAGAGGCCCGCGGTTGGGCCGTGAATTGTAACGTGCTCCCCAGCGGATGCAGAAACGGAGCACCGTCTCCGGTACTCCGTTTCCCATCATGCACACAAAACTGCGCATTCTCTTTTATGCATTAAATAATAACCTTCACCGGACATTTCGCCGCGCACTTTCCACAGTTGGTACACTTCTCGTAGTCGATGACCGCCACATTATTATCCATATGGATCGCATCAAACTCACACTGCTTCGTGCATAAGGTACAGGCGATACAGCCTGATTCACATTTTGCCTTTACATCTTTGCCCTTGTCATGGGAGTTACACTGAACGAGGTGCTCCGCCGTATACGGCACGAGTTCGATCAAATGGTTCGGACATGAGGCCACACATTTTCCGCAGGCCACACATTTCTCCTTATCGACAACAGCCACACCGTCAACCACGTGAATCGCATCGAAGGCGCAGGCCTTGACACAGGAACCGTATCCCATACAGCCATAGACGCAGGCTTTCTCTCCGGCGCCCGGAACGACTGTGATCTTCTTGCAGTCATCCATGCCGTAGTAGTTGTACTGGACCTTCGTCTTATCGCAGGTACCCTTACATTTTACAAAAGCCACTTTCTTCACAGCGTTTCCGCCGTCCACGCCCATGATGGCGCCGATTCTTCCCGCAGCCGCCGCTCCGCCTACCGGACAGGCATCCACGGATGCTTCACCCGCGGCGATTGCCTTTGCCAGAGCGTCACAGCCTGCGTATCCGCAGCCGCCGCAGTTATTGCCTGGCAGCTCGTTGCGCACGAGGATCTCTTTTTCATCTGTTTCTACTTTAAATTTTTCGCTGGCTACACCTAAGAAGACACCAATCAAAATACCGAGGATACCTACTACGGCTGCCGCTATGATAATACCTGTTATCATTTTCGTCTCCTCCCCCTAAATTAATCCGGAAAATCCGAAAAACGCGATTGCCATCAGTCCCGCGGTGATGAGCACGATCGGCGATCCCTGGAAGGAATACGGAACATCGTTATGCTCGATCTTCTCGCGCACACCAGCCAGCATTACGATGGCGATGGTAAATCCAACGGAAGTACCCACGCCGTTGATAACGCTCTCTAAAATGCTGTAAGACTTCTGTACGTTGGTTAACGCCACACCGAGTACGGCACAGTTGGTCGTAATCAGAGGCAGGTACACGCCCAGCGCCTCATAAAGCGGCGGCATGGACTTCTTTAAGAACATCTCCACAAACTGAACGAGTGCGGCGATGACCAGGATAAACACGATGGTCTGTAAGAATTCCAGATTTAAATTCACCAGAATTCCCTTATAGATCACGCTGGTTACAAACGATGCAATGGTTATTACGAAAATAACGGCTGCGCCCATACCGGCAGAAGTTTTTACGTTCTTGGAAACGCCAAGGAATGGACATAAACCGAGGAACTGGCTTAAGACTACGTTATTCACGAGTGCAGAGCCGACCGCGATTAAAAACAATTCTTTCATCTATCCATCCTCCTATTCTTCTTTTTTCGAGGTAGCGGCCTTTAATTCCGCTTCCTTCTTAGCCAGGTCGGCCTTCTTCGATGCCAGGGCATCCTCCTCTGCCTGTCTCTTTCTTGTCTCCAGAATCTCATGGTTGGACATACAGGAAGAGCCGGAACAGTTCATACAGTCGCCGCCGCATGCCAGTCTGGACTGGGGAACGGAGCCGTTGGTCGCCGATGGAGCCTTGAACTTATTCTGGAGCGCTGTTAAGACAGCCAGCACGAAGAACGCGCCCGGAGCCAGAATAAAGATGGAAATATGGAAATCCTCCGGAATAAACACCTTTCCGAAGACCGCGCCTGCGCCCAGAATCTCACGCACAAGGCCGATTGCTGTAAGGGCAATGGTAAAACCAAGACCCATACCGATTCCGTCGAAGGTGGAAGCCATCACCGGGTTCTTGGATGCATAGGACTCTGCACGGCCAAGAATGATACAGTTTACCACGATTAACGGGATATAGATACCGAGAGCCGCGTTTAAGCTGGGCACATAGGCCTGTAAAAGCAGCTGCACGATGGTAACAAGGGTTGCCACGATGACGATGTACGCAGGAATCCTGACACGGTCGGGAATAATCTTGCGGAGCGCCGCGATGAGCATATTGGAAAACATCAAAACCACGGTTGTGGAAAGTCCCATACCTAATCCGTTGATGGCCGAAGTCGTAACAGCCAGCGTCGGACACATGCCCAGCATCAGGACGAAGGTAGGGTTCTCTTTTACGATGCCGTTATATAAACGTTCTGTACATTTATTCATGATCCCACCTCCTATTGCGGTATGCAGTTAGCTGCGAAGTAAAGAGCCGCATCTACTGCATGAGTCACTGCGTTTGAAGTAATGGTCGCACCGCTGATCGCGTTGATCTCGGAATCGGAAGTGCTGCCTGTCTTCGTCACAGTAAATTCTTCTACTGACTTATCTTTATACTGATCCTTGAACGCAGGCTCTGTCGCCTTCATTCCAAGTCCCGGTGTATCACTGATTTCCAGGAGTTCCACGCCGGTAATCTGTCCTTCATTGGTGATTCCGACGGAAACCTTGACGGTTCCGCCGTAGCTGTCGTCGGAGGAGGCCGTTATGATGTGTCCGATTACGTTGCCGGAAGCATCCACTGCCTTTAAGGCCACGCTCACCGCAACATTGCCGTACTCAGGCTTCTGCTCCTTTAAAGTTTCTTTGGATACAGCCACCTGATCCTGGATCGCCTGATCAAATACAAAATCCACCGCATCCGGATAGGCAATCTGATACTTATGGAGACTCTCTTTCGCCTCGGCCATCTGGATCGGGACCTTGGTGATCTGATAGACAGCGCCCAGAAGCAGACCGGAAATCAAGGTAATTGCAAATAAAATCCATGCGTCTTTCATGAATCCGCCTTTTTTCATCTTACTTGCCCTCCTTTCCAAACGCCTTTGGAAGGGTAATCTTCTCAATCAGCGGCACCAGAATGTTGCTGATGATGATCGCATAGGAAACACCCTCTGCGGATCCGCCGAACAACCGGAAAAGGCCGGTCAGCACACCTAAGAGAATACCGAACAGGATCTGGCCCTTCGGTGTAATCGGGCTGGTTACATAGTCGGTAGCCATGAAGAACGCACCGAAGATGAGACCACCGCCGCATAAATGTGCAAGCACATACATAAGATCATGCTGGCCGAAAATAAACACAAACACTGCAAAGGTGATTAAGTAGGCCGCCGGAATCCGGATGGTGATGACCTTCTTAATCAGTAAGTAAGCTGCGCCGATCAGCAGGGCGATCACGGATACCTCGCCGATGGTTCCCGGAATCTTGCCGATGAACATAGCCGGAATATCCACTGCCTGGCCTGCCTTTAAGGCTGCAAGCGGTGTCGGGCTTACTACCGCGTCGTTATATGTGAAGGTAGTCATCTTGCCCGCAAATGCGATGAGTAAGAAACACCTGGCCGCCAGAGCCGGGTTCATGAAGTTCTGGCCAAGGCCGCCGTATAACTGCTTTACAACAATAACAGCAAAGATACCGCCCAGTACCGGAATCCATAACGGGATGCTTGGCGGCATGTTGAGCGCCAGGATCATACCCGTTACCAGGGCGCTTCCGTCGCTGATCGTGACTGGTTTTCCCATAAGTGTCTCGTACACATATTCGCTGAGCACACAGGAAAGGACTGTCACAAGAATGACAAGTGCTGCTTTTATTCCGAACTGATATACACCATACGCAGTCGCAGGAATCATGGCAATCGCAACATCCAGCATGATATTACTCGTTGTTACCTGGTCCCTGACATGAGGTGATGATGATACGTTTAATAATTTACTCATTCTTCACCCTCCTACGCTTTCTTTCTGCTTGCCGCAACTACTTTACGCATTTCCTTGAAGGCCTGGGTTAAAGGTCTCTTCGCAGGGCACACATACGTACAGCAGCCGCATTCGCAGCATTCCATACCATTTAATGCGGTAAAACGTTCGATATCGGAGCGTTCCGCCGCGTCCATCATCATCTGGGGAACCACATGGCTCGGACAGACGCTTACGCATCTTCCGCAGCGGATACAGGCGGAAGGAGCATGAATCGCCACCTCGTCCTTCGTTATAGCAGTAAGGGCAGAAGAGGTCTTCGTTACCGGAATCTCTAAATTGAACAGTGCCTGTCCCATCATCGGTCCGCCGGAAATGATTTTTTCCGGTTCTGTCTTAAAGCCGCCGGAAGCCTCTAAAAGTTCCTTATAGCTGGTACCTGTCCGCACACTGTAATTCTGCGGATTTGCAATCGCGTCTCCCGTTACCGTAATAATTCTGCGGATCAGCGGGGTTGTCTTGCAGACTGCATTATAAATAGAAATAACCGTATCCACGTTGTCCACGATACAGCCGGCGTCTGCCGGAAGCATGGAGGAATTGATCTTTCTGCCCGTAACTGCATAAATTAAGGAACGCTCACCACCCTGCGGGTACTTCGTAAGAAGCGGACACACGGTAATTCTCGGTTCGTCCTTAACGAGCTCCGTCATCTTCTGAATGGCGTCAGGCTTGTTGTTCTCGATACCGATTACCCCTTTGGCGTTATCGAATAGCTGGAGGATGACATTCAGTCCCTTGATGATGCTTAAGGGTTCCTCCAGCATCATGCGGTAATCGGACGTCAGATACGGCTCACACTCCGCGCCGTTTACGATGATCGTATCGATGGCGGATTCGTCCTTCGGCGTCAGTTTTACATGAGTCGGGAAACCTGCGCCTCCCAAGCCTACGATGCCGGCCTCTTTTACGATATTACGGATCTCTTCTTTGGATAAGGTCTTTGGATCACGATCTTCGCCAAAGCCTTCCACCGTCTCATACATACCATCATTTTCCACAATGATGGACGGCACCATGGCGCCGTTTGCAACCATTCTCGGTTCCAGTGACTTCACTGTTCCGGAAACGGAGCTGATGATGCAGGCCGATATAAATCCGCCCGGCTCACCGATCTTCTGTCCAACCAATACATGGTCGCCCTTTGCCACAAGTGGCTTAGCCGGCGCGCCAATATGCTGGGACAGCGGGAAAACCATCTCGCCTTTTGGCTGCAGTACCGATACTGGTTTACTCATCGACAGTTCCTTACCCTCGTAAGGGTGGATGCCGCCTTTAAATGTAGCCAAACCCATCTAACTAACCCTCTTTCTATACATTCTTAATCTCTCCCGGCAAAATATGACAATCGCATTTTTGCCATCTTGTACAGTATAACATAATTCAGGAATCGAAACAATTGAAACTTACACATTGTATACTGTGTTCTTTATGGAAATTCTTCCATTTATCAGATAAATACAGGGATGGAACACAAGAATTCCTTGTTAAAATCGTGACGAAGCTTATTAACCCAGGTTATGTCTTGTATTTATATAAATACAATTATCTTAAAATATTTCTGCTGCGGTGCCGCCGCCCCCCTTTTTATATGATAAATCGATTCTGCCTCCGAAATTTCCATTGTGAAAATTTTATTCAATTCCCCTGTCTAATTCCGGCTTCAGCGAAGATAATCTAATAATTTTTCAGGTCTTTCAGGTAATTATATATTAGAAAATTTAATAAATACACCACTATCTGACAGAGGAAAGCAGCTCTGCCACCTTGTCTCTCGCCACCGCCTCAAAGCAGGCTGCGTGCTGGGAATCCGCGTAGGAGTAGGACACTTCCTCTCCCACCGTGGTTGGGTCGGCGATCCAGTCCTTGCAGGAACTGTGGACCTGCGCAATGCCGGTTTTCTCTGTCAGCTCTTTCGCGTTGCCCGCGTTGATGCCGCTGCCTGCGAGTATCTCAATCCTGTCTCCAAAACGATCCTGTAGTTCTTTTAACAGCCGCCAGCCATCGGGAGCCTTGCTTTTCAGCCCACTGGTCAGAATCCGGTCCACGCCCAGTGAAACCAGCTGCTCTGCGGCCTCAAACGGATTCTTCACACAGTCGAATGCACGGTGAAACACTGCCTCTCCGCCCTTTTCCCGGATGGCCTTCACCATCAGCTCCGTCTGAGATAAATCGATGGTTCCGTCCGCCTTCAGGCAGCCGAATGCGATTCCATCCGCTCCGTGTCCCATCATCATCTGGCAGTCAAAAAACATCTGTTTGAAGTCCGATACCCCATAACAGAAACCGGCGCCTCTCGGTCTCGCCATGGCGATGACTTTTAGAGGTGTTTCCCGTTTTACCAGCAGAAGTTCAGCCATGGAAGGGGTCAGCCCTCCCAGTGCCAGCGCGCTGTTTAATTCGATTCTCTCCGCGCCGCCAGCTGCCGCCTCCAGCGCATCATAATAACTCCCGCAGCAGATTTCTACCGTAATTTGTCCCATTTTTTCCATCCTTTCTCCATTTCGTCTGCCGGAAATAAGCAAGCAAGCATTTCTCAGGAAAATGCCCGCTTCCTTCCGGCTCATGCACGGCACACAGGGACAGTATATCAGGTTGAAAATACCATGTCAATTTTTGATGGGGGGTGTGGATTGAAGAAACGTGGACTTTTGCGTAGGGTATCGAGGAAAAGGGCGCGCGGGAGGCAGGGAGAGAAAGGTTCAGGGATTCCGAGGGGGTGGGACTAAGGGAGAATAACCCCCTCCGCAGGGGGCCCACACTCCCTTTTCCGGCCAGGTTGTGAAAAAGTCCACTGGCACTTGGCTCCACAAAGAGGTGGAGGAACATAGATGGACTTCCGTCGGGGAACTGAGAACGCTGGAAAAGACTATTGTTTTTTAACTTAAGGAGCCAATACACAGCCAAAGAGCCTGAGGAGAGCAGGAGGGGGACGGGGGCAGACGAACAAAAGGGTTCTTGTTTCCTCGGTTCGCAGGAAGTTAAGCAGAAAGACAGGAAAAAAGGGTGGTGAAATCTGGCCTCCAAGCCAGATTTCAAGTGGACACGGAGGAGAAGTCCTTCAGGAGTTCTCCGTAGTTTGCACGATCCGCCCTTTTTTCCTGTCTTTCTGCTTTACTTCCTGCCACCGAGGAAACAAGAACCCTTTTGTTCGTCTGCCCCCGTCCCCCTCCTGCTCTCCTCAGGCTCTTTGGCGTAGCATTCGCCCCCCACACACTATTTTGTCAGGATCCGCATCGATCCGTCATTTGCCGTCATAGCGATGTTTTTGTCCGCTCCGTTATTCTCTCTTAAATCTTTTTCACTCGTATTCCTGCCGTTTAAATTAATATCTCCGTACTTCATCATAAGATCATAATTATAATCCTTCTCGGTGCCTGTGAGCTCCAGAGTGATGTCGCCGTACTTATTTTCAAAGTCTCCGTTCTTTATATCAGCCATTCTGATATCGCAGGACCCGTCTGACTGCTTCATGGTCAGCGAATCCGCAACTACTGCGCGGCCCTTGACGCTTCCATATTTGTTAGTCACGGTAATATTCCTGGACACGATATCCTTTAATACAATCTGGCTGTCGGAGGCATCAATATCCAGGCGGTCAGCCTCAATACTATTTAAATCCGTTTCTCCATACTTGTTGAGGATATCGAGAGAAGTAAACGTACCGCTGTCACAGTGAATGGTCCCGTCGGAAGCGGTAAAGTAAGCCGTCTCGGCCTTTATGCCATTTAAATCGATGCTGCCGTATTTCGATGTGATATCCAGTGTTTTGGTATCCGGACCGTCGTAGATTACGCTGCTGTCGCTGGTATAGAGTTTTACCGCCTCCATGGGAGTGTCCTTCGGCACGTAAATCGTTACGCTGCCCTCCTCCCGGTCGTGTACATAGCTGCCCTCTATCACCAGGAAACCGGCCGATCCCCATGTCTCGCTGCTAGTCGGTTCCGGGACACAGGTAAAACTCAGGATTCCATTCTTTATTGTGTATTCAGGCTCTTTATTTCTTATATAGAGATGGTATTCCAGGTAGTAGGAATCATCTTCTGACGGCTTTATCTTAATACCGTTATAGTTCACCCGGACATCCATGGAGGTGAACGGGTCGATCTTTGTTTTCTCAAGCTCAACCAGCTTTTCAGCATTTAAATTCCGCGCCTGCTGGTTGGTATACATCCCATTCCGGCCGATCCAGAAGCCCGGCTCTCCGCCCATGGCATATCCGGCCAGAGACAGTCCCAGACCAGCCACGATGCAGACACCCGCAACAGCCATGGTAACCTTCATGATTTTCTTCATTTTTTGTCCCCCCTCGTCAGCAGTCTTTTTGTAAAACCGGCCATGCCCTGGTAAATATACTTACAGCTTGCACATCCGGCGCAGATCAGTAGCAGTCCCACTCCCGATTCTCCCAGTGCCGTGCCGAGTATGAAGATTCCGCTGGCCAGCTGAGACGGAATGAAATAGAAACCTGCCACGATACTCACGATTCCAACAGCCACGAATACTACTCCGCTGAGGAAAAGCGCAACGAAAATGGAAAAGACCATAAGCACCATGGCCAGGCCGAAGACCACAACGAGCAGCAGGAGGGGCAGTCCGATGGGAGCCGCACACAGTGCCAGAAGCACGATCCAGAGCGTGGACAATCCTTTCCTGGCGGCCCGTTCCGGCTTGGGCTCCTCCAGACGCTTGAGGGCCAGTTCCTTTACGATCTGAGCCGCACTCTCCTTTGCGTCACCCAGCTCCTCTATGACTTCCGCTTCCCGTTCAGGTCCCGCATCATCAAAATATTCGTTATAATAGGAAAGAGCTTCCTCCCGTTCCGCCTTCGGAAGACGCCTAAGCGCCAGCTCCAGCTCTTTCATATACTCATTCCTGCTCATCTTCTTCACCTCCAACGAGAATTTCGTCAGCCGCAGTCTTAAACTCATCCCATTCTTTCCGGTAGAATAAAAGCTGCCCTCTGCCCGCCTCTGTAATCTTATAATATCTTCTGTTTCTTCCCTGGTACTCCTGGTCATACGTCTCCAGAAACCCCGCCTCCAAAAGTCTCTTTAAAACCGGGTACAGGGAGGACTCCTTCTGACTCGCTATGTTTCTCAGCCGCTGGGCGATCATGTAGCCGTAGGCATCTTCTCCCTCTGCGATCGCCAGTACCATGGCGTCCAACAGCGTCGGCGTCAATTGATACACCATACCATCCTGCCTCCTCTCATTATTTCTGAACAATTAATTCTGAACAGCCGATTTTTAATCACATTTATGTGTTTTATATATGCTTCATATACACATATTATATTTCATATAATATATATATTGTCAACGGATATATCTAATGATAAACTATGCTTTTTCTTAAGTAATTCTTAATCATGTAAAGGAGGCGCGATTTCAGAATGGCAGTATCTTGAGAGTGGAGGTTAGTGCCTCCCGGCGTATTTACGAAGGGAGGTACCAGTCTTACGGCAAAGAAAAAGCAGGCGGGACACGGCTGTCATTCAGCCGCGTATCCGCCTGCCTTCTATTACATACTTAATACACACTGTTCAAATTGATTTCGATCTGACAATATCTCATACGGCTCATATTCACCATAAGGGGTAACTGTGCAAAGTTATCATTAATCCAATTCCTTCACCCCAGTATAGAGTTCATAATACCGGCCCTTCTGAGCCAGCAGATCGTCGTGATCCCCGCGCTCAATGATCTCTCCGTTTTCCAGTACCATAATGGCATTGGCGTTGCGCACTGTGGAAAGACGGTGGGCAATGACAAATGTAGTTTTGTCTGCCATCAGACGATCCATGCCGTGCTCGATATGTTTCTCTGTACGGGTATCGACCGAGCTGGTGGCCTCATCGAGAATCAGGATCGGCGCCTTGGAGATGGCCGCTCTGGCAATATTTAAAAGCTGCCTCTGGCCCTGGCTTAAGTTCGCTCCGTCGCCTTCCAGCACAGTGTCGAAGCCGTGGGGCAGACGCATGATAAAGGAATACGCCGAGGCCGTCTTTGCCGCCTGGATTACCTCCTCATCGGTGGCATCCAGTCTGCCGTACCGGATATTTTCCATGACCGTCCCCGTAAATAAATGGGTATCCTGAAGAACCATGGCGATATTCTGGCGCAGATTGTCGCGGCCTATATGACGGATATTGACACCGTCGATGGTGATGGAGCCGCTCTGAATATCGTAGAACCGGTTCAGTAAGTTGGTAATCGTCGTCTTGCCTGCTCCCGTGGAACCTACAAAAGCGATCTTCTGACCCGGTTTCGCATAGAGGCTGATATCCTTCAGAATCGTCTTTTCCGGGTTATAGCCAAAGGTAACATCCTTCAGCTCCACATAGCCCTTCATTGGATTCATCACCACCGCGTCGCCGTCATCCACCGGCTCCGGCTCCTCATCCATAACTGCAAACACACGCTCCGCACCGGCCAGCGCCGAGAACACGTTGCTGATCTGCATGGATATCTCATTGATCGGCCTGGAGAACTGTCTGGAAAAATTTAAAAATACGGTGAGGCCGCCGACGTCAAATCCTCTCAGCACACAGAGCAGACCGCCGATCGCCGCCGTCAGCGTGTAGTTCAACTGGCTTAAGTTGCTCATAACAGGCCCCATCATGCCGCCGAAGAACTGCGCCTTGATCATGTTGTCACGTAAATCTTCATTTAAAATCTCAAACTCTTCTTCCGCGATGTCCTCATGACAGAAGACCTTCACGACCTTCTGGCCGCTGATCGTCTCCTCTATATAACCATTTACGGCGCCGAGGGAGGTCTGCTGTGCAGAGAAATACTTCTGGCTCTTTCCTGCCACATAACCGCCTGCCTTCATCATCAACGGAATCATAAAGACGGTTACCAGGGTCAGCCAGATGTTGGTGTAAATCATCAGGGCCAGCGTGCCGACTATGCTTAAAGCACCTGAGAACAGCTGCACAAGCGTACTGCTCAGCATCTGTCCCACGGTATCCACGTCGTTGGTAAAACGGCTCATTAAGTCACCGTTGTTGTTCGTATCATAAAAACGTACCGGAAGCTTCTGCATCTTTGTAAAGAGCTCATCCCTGATCTTCTGCAGCGCATTCTGTGCCACCGTCAGCATGACTCTCGACTGCGCATAGTTGGCGACTACGCCGATGAAGTAGATGGCCGCCATGAATACCAGGGAAGCGGCCAGACCGCCAACGCTTCCGCGGCTTCCATCCATGGGAGCGATATATTTATTGATAATTGGTCTCAGCATATAGGAACCGGTTAAGGTCGCCACCGTATTGACGATGACACAGAAAAATGCCAGCCCCATGTGGAGCTTATATCCATTTAAGTAGGACAGCAGTCGTTTGATGGTCTCCCTGCTGTTTTTCGGCATTCCGCCCTTACCGTGCTGTCTTCCGTGGCCCGGACCGCCCATGGGGCCGCGCCTTTTTGCCGGGGCTACATTTCTGCCGTAGCGCCTTTTTAAACTCTCTACCCGTTTCTGATTATCCATTACGCGCTCGCCTCCTTCTCCCGGTCTCTCTGTGAATAATAAATCTCCTGGTAAGCTTCGCAGGATTTAATCAGTTCTTCGTGGGTTCCCATTCCCACGATCTTTCCGTCATCCATAACAATAATCTTATCCGCACTCTCTACGGAACCGATTCTCTGGGCGATAATGAACTTTGTCGTATCTTTTAATGTGGTCTGGAAGCACTCGCGGATCTTTGCCTCCGTAGCTGTATCGACAGCCGATGTGCTGTCATCCAGAATCAGGATCTTCGGCTTCTTTAACAGGGCGCGCGCAATACAGAGCCTCTGCTTCTGGCCGCCGGAGACGTTGACGCCGCCCTGGCCCAAATCCATCTCGTATCCATCCTTGAAGGATGTGACGAATCCGTCTGCCTGAGCACTCTCGGCCACTGCACGGATTTCTTCCATGGTCGCGTCCTCACTGCCCCACTGCAGGTTTTCTGCAATCGTTCCGGAGAACAGGACATTTTTCTGAAGAACCATGCCGACGCCTTCTCTTAAATTCCGGATGGAATAATCCCGGACGTCGATACCGTCCACCAGCACCTGGCCGCGATCCGCGTCATAGAGTCTGGGGATCAGCTGGACGAGGGACGTCTTTCCGCTTCCCGTGGAACCGATGATACCGATGGTCTCTCCCGGATTGGCGGTAAAATTAATATGATCCAGCACCATCTCGTCGGTGTCCTTCGCATACTGGAAACAGACATCTCTAAATTCAATCCGGCCTTCCGTCACGACGGCGTCCTTTCTTGCCGCGTGCTCATCCGTTAAGTCAATCTCCGTATCCAGGACTTCCCGGACACGCTTTAACGAAGCCATGGCACGGGAGGCCTGTAAGAACACCATGGATACCATCATGAGGGACATCAGGATCTGAACGATATATGTGGTAAATGCGGTCAAATCACCGACCGGCATGGAGCCGCCGATAATTAAGTTTCCGCCGTACCAGACGACGGCCAGCGTCGTCACGTTCATAGCCAGCATCATGACAGGCATGGTCGCGATTACGATCTTCATGGCCCGCAGGCTGCCTTCCTTCAAGTCCGCGTTGGTCCGGCGGAATTTTTCTTCCTCATAGTCTTCCCGGACAAAGGATTTGATGACGCGCACATTGGTAAGCGCTTCCTGAACACCTGAATTTAACCGGTCAATCTTCTTCTGCATCACTTCGAACCGCGGAAACGCCGTCTTCAAAATGATGGCAATCGCGATCAGAAGAAGAGGAATCACGACCAGAAGAATCGTCACAAGCCTGCGGTTCATTAAGTACGCCATGATCAGGCCGCCGATCAGCATGCCGGGCGCGCGGAACATCAAACGCAAACTCATCATCAGCACGTTCTGAATCTGCTGAATGTCGTTGGTCAGCCTGGTTACAAGGGAACCGCTGCTGAAATCGTCTATGTTTTTAAAGGAAAACTGCTGTACCTTGTCAAATACGTCTTTTCTCAAATCGGAGCTGAAACAGATGGAGGCCTTTGATGAGAAATAGGCCGCTCCGATTCCGCCCGCGGCCATAACAAAGGCCGTAACCACCATCACGCCGCCCACGGCTATGATATAGCTGGTGTCCCTGTTTGCCACACCATTGTTAATAATCAGTGACATCAGCTTTGGCAGCATGATCTCACCAAATACCTCTGTCAGCATCAAAAGCGGTGCCAGCAGAAATGAGCCCCAATAGGGCTTTATATATTTCCAGTATCGCTTCACGTTATGAATCCTCCTTTTTTGTCGTTGTCTTAGTCGTTATGTCGGACAAATTCGCATAAATGCGCTCCAGATACCCTTCCATGGCCTGAAACTCTTCCTCCGTGAATCCCAGAAACATCTGATTTTCCACGTTTTTAAAAAACTGCCGGCTGTGTTCCACGACATCGAGCCCTTCCTCCGTCAGACAGAGCTTGTTGTACCGGTTGTCTTCCTGGTCCACAATTCTCGTGATATAACCGCCCTTTTCCAGTTTTTTCACCGACACCGCTATGGTTGCCGCGGTGACGTTTAAATATTCCGCGATTTCCTTCTGGGACGCGTTGGAATGTTCCGCCAGGGTTGTTAAAATCTGATGCTGGCTCCTGTAGACTCCAGTCTTATTCAGCCGCTGCTCCAGAATGCTCCGGTGCAGCTTCATAATTCTGATGTACTGCGTCAGCACGTGATGAGCCGAAGAATCCAGCCACTTGCTGTCATGGCATGGCCCGCTGCCACAAGATTTCATGTTTTTCCGCCTCCCTTCCTCATCATATGGGGAATAATTAGTTATGTGATAGTTAGCTAATTAATAATTAGGTATTATACTCTTACTCAATAAGGATTACAATAGAGTAATTATGAAATTTCTGTGAAATATAGAAAAAAGAGGCCAAAAGGCCCCTTCCTGTCACGCTCCATGCATGATTGTAAATATAAATATGTAGGATTATAAAGCTGCTGTTACATTTCCAGTGTAACCACGGTCCACCTGCTGTTCTGCATTATGAGGAAGCAGGGCCGCTTCATTTTATAGCGATAGTAGCGTTCCATACAGTTTACAAACAAACGGTATCTCATCAGGCTTGTACAAACAGGATAAATTGTCATGGTTTTCCCTCCCATATCATTCTGTTATAGTTTATGCGAAAAATGCGCCTGTTATGACCATTTTTTCGGCGTATCCATTTTATTCTGCCGATTTACACTGTATTATTGACTTTTCAGACATATGCTTTATAATTACTTTATATGCTCATTTGGGAGGAAAAAAGTTGAATAAAATATGTCCTTATTGCGGAAGAGTCGGGAAATTAGGCACATCCTGCGAAGGCTGCGGCTATGTTCTTCAGGAAAGTGATAAATCGGTAAATGCCCCCTCCGTGCAGCCCCAGGCAAGTCCACCGCCGGTTTCGCCTATACGGCCTGATACTGACAAGCTGACGAACCGTAAATCGGAACCTGTATCTGCCGGACGTCCCGTAAATTCTATTATAAGAAAAATTGTTATAATTATCGGGTGGATCATATCAGCCCCTATCTTTTTATTTGGCCTGATTGGAGCAATGACTTTGCCGGATGCATTTAAAAACAGCGCTTCCTATGGATTCCTGACTATCTTAATGGTTTATTTCATCCTTAACACCGCGCTGCTGATTTTCCATATTACACACTTTAAAACACTGAAAGGTAATCACGGGAAATATTTTAAATATTCTTACATTGCAAACGTGCTCCTGTTTCTCATTGTGGGGTTTGTATTTTTATAAATCGTAATACAATACATATGATACCTGTTGTTTATATCAATAGTGCAGTACTAAAGTGTTCTAAAAAGGACGATCCCATACCGGGTATCGTCCTTTTCCTTTTGCATCTAAAATAACACATTTTTCTCAGCCGGCTTCGTACTGGCGATCAGCCTGCCTTCCCGGTAGCTTAAGAGTACCTCGCTCTGTTTGTTCAGCGCCTGATAGAAATCCGTCTGGTTCAGCACAATAAAGTCAGCCGGATTTCCCACCTTGATTCCATAGGTATCTCCCAGATTCAGCGTCCGCGCCGCGTTATGGGTGATCAGCTTATAGCTGTTTAAAATCTCCTCGTATCCCATCATCTGGCACACGTGAAGGCCCATGTGGACCACGCTCATCATATTGCCGTCGCCCAGGGGATACCAGGGATCGAAGATATCGTCGTGGCCCATGGAAACGTTATTGCCGTTGGCCAGCAGTTCCTTCACCCGGGTTACGCCGCGGCGGCGTGGGTAATTGTCAAATCTTCCCTGTAAATGGGTGTTTACCAGAGGATTGCTGACAAAGTTAATGTCGCTCATCTTAAGCAGGCGGAACAGCTTGCTGCAGTAGGCGTTGTTATAGCTGTGCATGGCCGTGGTGTGGCTGGCGGTTACCCGGTCTTTTAATCCGCTTTCCAGAGCACGGCAGGCCAGAACCTCCAGTCCCTTGGACTGCTCATCATCGATCTCATCGCAGTGTACATCCACCAGGCGGTCGTAGCGCTCCGCCAGTTCCATACAGTAATTGACACTCTCCACGGCGTATTCCCTGGTAAATTCAAAATGGGGGATCGCACCCACACAGTCTGCTCCCATCTTTACCGCATTTTCCAGCAGCTCTTTGCCATTCGGGTAGCTTAAGATTCCCTCCTGAGGAAATGCGACGATCTGAATGGTCACATAGTCTCTCAATTCCTCCTTCAGTTCCAGCATGGCTTCCATGGCTGTCAGCGATGGGTCTGTCACATCCACATGGGTTCTTACGTACTGAACGCCACCCGCCGCCTGCATCTGCACCGCCCTCCGGGCGCGCTCCTTGACGTCCTGCCTGCTCAGCTTTTCCTTCCGCTTCGACCAGCACTCAATCCCCTCGAACAGGGTGCCCGACATATTCCACACCGGGTCCCCAGCCGTTAAGCAGGTATCTAAGTGAACGTGGCTTTCGATAAACGGTGGAAATGCCGACTTCCCGGTACCGTCGATCACTTCTTCACCCGGAAGCGGTTCCAATGCAGGCGCAATCGCTTCAAATACTCCGTTAGACACGCGGATATCAGAAGCCTCTTTTCCATTTTCAATCAAGATCTGTTTTATAAGCATAACGGTTCTCCTCTCTTATCTGGATGTACGCTTTCCAAAAATACGGTCGATAATCACAAAAATCACAGCCGCGACCAGCAAAGAATTCAGCGGCTTAATCCCCCACTGGACAAAGATTCCTACAAGCGCCCCGCCAGCCACTGCTAAAATCCCGCCCGGATTCACTGCTGTATGCGGATAGGACTCGTCCATATAATCCTTTTTGTGGAAGAAGTAATGGAGAATGATCACCGCGCCGACAGGAGGGATCATCCCGCTCAGCAGATTTAAAAAACCGACGAAATTATAGTAAAGCCAGACAGCCGTCGCCGTTCCAACCAGACCTCCCGCCAAAACCATGGGCTTCATGGGAACCTTGGTAATATTGGATACTCCGAGGCCGGCTGTGTAAAGCGCGTTATTGTTGGTCGTCCAGATGTTGAGTCCCAGCGTAATAATCGCCGGAACCGCCAGTCCCTGTAAAATCAGAATATTAAAGATATCCGCAACTCCCGTAACAGCGCCGCCAACGGCTCCAAATATCATCATGATGGAATTTCCTACGAAGAAAGCTACCACCGTCGCCGTGACCGCAGTTTTCGGCGTCCTGGAAAATCTGGTGAAGTTTGGCGTCGCCGTTCCTCCCGAGATAAAAGATCCAACCACGATGGCAATGCCAGCCGCCAGCGAAATCGGATTCTCCGGGTTCTGTGCGAAGACATTCGCAAAACCGTGAACCTCCCTGACACCCCAGCTGACAGAATAAATACCCAGAATGGCAATGAGCGGAACCGCAATGGATCCAAGAACCGCCAGCGCCTTGATACCGAAATAGGCGGTAAGCGTCATCACGATGCCCGTAATGATAATCAGAATCGCAACCGGCACGTGAGTCAGCTCCGATACCGGGATCGCAAACATGGCGACACCCACGCCAAACCATCCGATCTGTGTGAAGCTGATTAAGGCTGATGGGAGAAAGGAACCGACCTCACCGAAAGATCGGTGCGCCAGTAAATCCAGCGTCAGCCCCGTCTTCTGCCCGATATACCCCAATATACCACAGTAAATCCCTAAAAAGATGTTGCCGATCAGCATTGCCGCCACAAATCCGGCTGCGTTCATGCCGATTCCTAAATTTCCTCCCGCAGTCATGCTGGGCGTGAAAAATGTGAACCCCACCAGCACTACCATTGCAGCCCACAGCCCCTGACGCTTCAGCTGAGGCGGTACGGCGGTAAGTGAAAATTCGGTATCCTTTGCCGTTGCCTTTTCCTTTGTCATTGCGCACCTCGTCTTCTTATTTATAATATTGTCTCCAGAGCGCATCTGATCATTCAATCGGAATGCGTTCTTTTCCGTAGACTACTATACAAATCTTTTTATGGAATGTCAATCAAATCTATTTTTATCCAGTGAATATTGTTCATTGACTTTCGTTCACTCGAGTGCTACAATGATTTCAGAGAAGAGAGGTGATACCGTGAAGGAAGAAAAAATAAGGATTTCCAAGCCGCCGGAGGAGCGAAAACAGGAAATTATGGACGCCGCCATGCGGGCATTTACAGAAAAGGGATATGAACAAACGACTATGCGAGATATTGCCGCAGTGATCGGCGTCGTTCCCGGCCTCTGTTACCGGTATTTTAATTCGAAGCAGGAATTATTTGACAGCGCCGTCTCCCAGTACGTTCTGGACTACTGCGCCCCCATCGTTCAGGCTTTAAAGAGATACCGCGGGGACATCGACGGATTACTGGACTGCGTTGCGGACTTATTCCTGGACCGCGACGGCAAAGAGAAATACCATGAATTTTTCCATCAGGCTGATAATAAAACCTTCCACAGCCTGCTGTTTCTGTCCAACTGTGATTATTTATTTCCTTATGTAAAGTCTTTTTTCGACAGCCTGAATGAAAATGGAACCGCGGCGGTCGCCGATACCGCATCCTTTTCCAAATTTGTACTTTATGGCCTGTTTCCGATTCTGAATGATGACGAACTGACTCCGGTAAGGAAAACAGAATTGGCCAGAGGCTATATTATCGGACTGCTGAAGCTGTAATAGCGCAGATATTGACAGGGGAGGCATTTCGGGCAGCGAGTGAACATTGTTCAATGAGAGGAGTCTTATCAATGAGTAAAACAGCATTAATCACCGGCGCAACCAGCGGTCTTGGGCTCAGCTATGCCAGATACTTTGCTTCCAAAGGATGCAATTTAATCATAACCGGACGGCGGGAAAACATGATCAGGGAAAATGCGGAAAGCCTGCAAAATCAATTCCATGTGAACGTGGAGGTCATAATCGCAGAGCTGTCCAGCTTAGACGGGATCAATCGGTTCCTCTCCCAAATCGGAGATCGAACCATCGATATTTTGGTGAACAACGCGGGCTTCGGGCTTAGGAATTCCGGGGCCATCATTAACATTTCATCGGACGGCGCCTTTGCCGTTCTCCCGCACAATGTTCTTTATTCGTCCACGAAGCTCTATATTATAAATTTTACCGAAGGCTTACATATGGAGCTCTCCGGTAAGGACATAAGGGTACAGGCCGTCTGCCCCGGATTTATTGATTCACATTTTCATGAAAGCGCTGAAATGCATATGTATAAGAGCAGGAAGGGATTATTCGGTTTTCGCGATCCCGACGCCATCGTCGCTGACGCCATGAAAGATTTCGCTAAGAAAAAAGTCATCTCCGGACACGGTCAGGTGCATGTTCTGAAACAGAATAGAGAGTCCGGCAAGCCAGACTCTCTATTCTGCTGCATTTTTAAACAGCTCGAACCTGTCTGTTATAATCGTTTCATCATCCAATATGCGTCTGCATAAGTCCCATCCTTATACTTCATATTGTTCGGAAATGTCCCGAAGATTTCGAAACCCATCTTCTTATAGAGAGCTATCGCTCTCTGATTATCAGCTACGACTTCCAGCTCGATCTGTTCAAATTGATGCTCTTTCGCAATTTTAATCAGCTTCCCGATCATCGCCTTTCCAATGCCGCGGCCGGTATACTTTTGATACAGCGCGATCCCCAGGCTGACGCGATGCTTAAATCTGCCCTGTTCCATCCCCATCAGGGAACAGTTTCCGACATACTCTCCATCGACAAATCCAAGAAGCATGATATTTTGTTTCGACTCATTCTGATTATGTATGAATTTTCGCTCGTCTTCCAGCGTTAAATCGATCTCTTCCGGTTCTTTCACAAGAAACCGGGTCTCGCCGCACGTTGTTTTTAAGCATTCCAGCAGCATTTGTGCGTCCTCTTCTCCGGCATTTCTAAGAAGCAGCTGATGATCGCCCAGATCGATGATTGCGTCCTCTATTCTCATAGTAATCCTCCCATATTCCTAAGAGACTACCGTAAACCCTTTTCCCGCCAGACACGCCTCGACCGCCCGGATATCATCTGCATGAAAAATCAGGATCGGCTTGTTGGAATCACGGTTAAATGACAGGTAAACGTAATCCACATTGATGTTGCTCTCCGAGAGAGCCATCAAAAGGTGATGAAGGTTTCCCACTTCATCCGCCATCTCAACGCCCACCACGTCAGTCAGTTTGCATAAATAGTCCGCCTTCTCAAGTGCCGTTACCGCCTTGTCCGGAGCAGATACAACCATACGGATAATTCCATACTCTGCACTGTCATTGGTTACGGAACCAAGAATATTGATGTTCTCCTCCTCAAGAATTCCGGTGACGTGCTTAAATGTGCCCTTTCTATTTTCTGCGTAAATCGATAATTGCTTCAGCATAACTTATCCTCCTGATTGTTTACTTTCGCCTCATGGCTCGCTGATTAACAGATTATACCATAAACCTGTCCATTCTGAAACCACCTCTGTTATAGAAGCTCTCCCAGAATCTCTTTCAGATTTTTCATCTCCTCTTCGGACAGCGTCGTTCCCTTTCCCATCTTTTCGTGATCCGGCGCCCAGTCACGGATGTCATACTTGGGGGCACCGCCGTTCCAGCTGATCAGATTCACTTCTTTTCTCCAGCCCTTGGCATTCTCGGACAGCACGCCAAACTCTTTTACAATATCATACTTAATATCCGCCATTCTCTGCTCCTCTTTCCCGTTTCTTTATTTCCTCCGCAGTCGGAAGTTCCAGATCCTCTTTTATATCGGCATCTGCCTCCATGACCGCTTTATAGTACTGATGGACCGTTTTATTGACAGAAATAATCCTGCTTTTGGGATTAATCCGTTTTACTGCCTCATCAAAATCCTGTGTCCCGCCCTTTTCCATGGCGTCTTTGATCTGCAGGTAATACATAATCAGGTGTTCCCGCTTCTCGCCCGGAATCAGTTCTTCCAGGAGCCTTCCCACCTTGTTTCTGTGCTTCGCACCGTAACGGAAATAATGGTGCAGGGCTTCCTCTTCCCGCTTTCTCTGTTCTTCCCTGCTTTCTATGGTAAATCCCATAAATTTCATATTAATCACCTCCGTATGCTGTCCGGTCATCCTGAGTATCAGCCGCGTGCTTTCAGAATATCAGCCTTTTTATGATCTGTCAATCACCGGATCAGCCGTTCATCGCTTATCCGGAGCTGTGAACCGCAGCATATTGTAACACGATATACCCATACAAAAAAGAAAAGGCCCAGTAAATACTGAGCCTTTTGAGTGGAGTAGACGGGATTTGAACCCGTGTCCAAAAACCAATTCCCTGTTCTTCTACTATCATAGTCAGTTATTTTACATTCCCTCTGTCACCCGAAAACTGACACCCTGGTGAGTTCAGTAGCTTCATCATACGCCCATATGCTCAAAGCTTTGCATAAGTCGTTTCTCACATCGTCGATGCCGGATTCTTAAGGTGTGAGTGCCCTAAGGCCGACAAGCAGCATTAAGCTGCCAGTGCTAATTCGTTATTGTTAGCGTTTATATTTAAGTTTGCCATTTAACGCATCGCATGCGGATAGCTTCACCAGCTGCATGACCCCTGTCGAAACCAGTACTACCCCGGATTGGTGCCTCTTTTGAGGTATCCTTATACTAGCACGAAACGGGAACGCTGTCAAGAGTGCTGCCCAAGATTCCGGATTTTGGATCTTCTAATTCTAAAATCCTTTTTTTACCAGTTCTGACACAATCTGGACGTAGCATTCCACCACATCGAAGCCCTTATAATCTTCCCGTTTCAAGTCGATCATATCCCCGTGGGATATCCCGCGGTGGCTGCTGCTGGCAAACACGGTACGGAACTCTCCCCAGCGTGCGGACTCTGTGCTCACCAGGCCGTCATTGTCCCCTTCCAGAGGCTTTATAAGGCAGTAGGGAATCCACAGCAGCGGATCGCTGAAACAGTCGCGCATCTTCGAAGCATAGCTCTGATAGTAAACACCGGACGCATCGGGAACCGTTTCATTAAATGCCCTGCTGGACGCTGTGGAAAACTGATGAGTCGCGGTATAGAAATCCGGGTTCTTATCCCCAAATCGGGAAAATGTCCGGTCAAAGCACTTGGCAACCAGACGGTATAAGCCTTCCGGTAAGCGGACTGCATAGTCGACAAACCGGCATCCGTGATGCGGGGTGCTGACCGTGGTAAATGATGCCGTATATGGAGCCATCCCCAGCTTGCTGATGGCGTAGCGCGCATCCAGACCACCCTTAGAGTGTGCAATAATGTTGACCTTTTCACAGCCCGTCTCCTTCACCACCTCCAGGATCTTCTTTCGAATGTCCTCTGCGTTATAGGTGATGGTCCCCAGCGCCTCCTGATTGCCATAATAGACAGTAGCCCCTAAACGAGACAGTTCCCGGGGAATTCTTCCCCAGTAGTTAAAATAACGCAGGTCGCGGAAGCCGACTCCGTGCACCATGATGAGCGGATACTTCGTCCGGCAGAGATCAGACTCCACGCGGGTCGACCGGACGGACTCCTTGTAGCAGGCAAAATCATACTCCGCCCGCACCAGTCTCATAGCGTGGAGCAGCACAGCCAGATTGACAATCGGAATCCACATGGCCAGCAGCATCAGGAGCCGCATTCTCACGCGGAGACGCGCCGACGTAAGATACATCCTCAGAATTCCATTCCACAGAAGAACCAGAAGGGCCGCTGCCGCAAATACCATATTCCCGATCAGGACTCCCATCGGCCATTCCGCTGCCTCTGCGCTGCCGCGGAGCAGACGGGGATATAGGACAAATGCAATCAGGCACTGTACCAGGATTCCGTAAATCGCCGCAAATCCAAGAGTCCGCCCGCCGCGCATGATAACGAGACGCAGCTTTGCATGGTTCTTGTCATGGTATGGTCTTATATTAAAATAAAGCCAGCAAATGCTTAAGAGAATGCCCCCAACAACTGCCGCTGCGGGCTGCGGCTGAATCCTCCCATCCATGAGGCGTCCGGTAAATAAGCCGTACACAAGCAGCGGAAGATTCGATACCGCCGCAATCATAAGCGCCAGATACAGCTTCCTTAATAATCTTTTTGCCTTCATGAGTTACTCCCCTCTGTCTTCTTCTGTTATCCGCCGATGATGCCCCCTGACACCTGCTCTTTAACGTTCTGCTCCATATCCGCATCCCTCTTGAATATCCAGTTCCCGGAACAGCGTGGCGACGGCAGCTTCATACTCCGCGGCCCGCTCCGCCTTACGAATCTTCTTTCCGTATTTTTCCGATCCCGGAAACAGAAACAGCAGGTAAAACCAGAGTTCCTTCATCTTAAACAGGACGTTCCGGTCGCCGGATATGGTCTCCCTGTAGCCCTGGTAAATCATATCGTGAAATTCCTTAATCCGGCCTTTGTCCGGGAATCCGAATCCCTTGATCTCACCGGCCAGTCCGGGATTTGCGATCAGGCCCCGGCCCAGCATGATGCAGTCCACCTCCGGAAATCCGGCGTGGAACTCCTCCCAGTCCCCGGGAGTGAAGATATCTCCATTGTACCATACCTCATTTCTGCTGGCTTTCAGAGCCTTTTGAAATGCGGCGCGGTCAGGCGTATTCTTATAGAAATCACTTCTCACCCGCGGATGGATTATCAATTCTTTTAAGGGATATTTATTGTAAATTTCAAGGAGTTCCTCAAATTCATCCGGCGATGCCATTCCCAGCCTTGTTTTTACGGAAAGACGGATATGGATTCCCGCACATACCTCATCAAGAAACGCATCCAGCGCTTCCTTTTTCGCCAGAAAACCGGCTCCCTTATATTTCGTAACCACCGTTCCGGACGGACATCCCAGATTTAAATTCACCTCGTCATACCCCAGCGCCTCAAGCTCACCCGCCATCCAGATAAAGTCTTCCGCACGGTTTGTGAGAATCTGAGGAATCAGGGTAATTCCTTTGTTATGTTCCGGAAGCACATCATTTCGCTCTCTCGAAGCGAAGCGGTGATTCTGGTTCGGCTGTAAAAATGGAGTAAAATACCGGTCCACATGGGGAAACAGCGCGTGATGGGCGCTCCGGTATACATAGCCTGTAATCCCCTCCATCGGGGCAAAACAGCAGCATGGCTCCTTATGATCTTCTCTCTTTTCAATCACCAGACTCGTCTCCGCCTTTCAATCCTTTTATTCTCACAAAATAGCTGACGACCAGCACCACATCCGCGCCGATCCAGGCCAGGATCTCTGCATAAAAAATGCCCTCCTGCCCGAAGGCCCGCGGAAGAAACAGCGCAGCTCCCGTTCTCATTAAAAATTCCACCACGCCGGACAGCATGGGCAGAACCGTATCTCCCATCCCCTGGATGGATGAGCGAACCACGTGAAGCAGGTAAAGGATAGGGAGACAGACGCTCATGATCGCCAGATAATGGTAGGCGATTTCCATAGTCCTGGCCGCCTCTTCCGGTGTTCCCGTGATGAAGCACCCGAGAATCGCCTGCCCGAAGACCAGCATCACGGCCGCGATCACAGCCGAGGTGAGCATGGCTAAAAGAAGCCCTGATTTCATCCCCTGCCTGATACGCCTGATCTTTCCGGCGCCCAGATTCTGGCCCACATAAGTAGTCATGGCATAGCCATAGGAGGTCGCGGCGATCTCCAGCAGTCCATACAGCTTGTTGGTTGCCGTAAATCCAGCAATGAAGAGAACTCCGAATCCATTGACTACCGACTGCACAATCATACCGCCCACAGCGATGATTCCATTCTGGAATGCCATGGGAATTCCCAGGGTCATCAGCTTTCTGCAAAGATACGGTTCCAGGTGAAAATCCTTCTTTTCAAATGAAAGAATCGATACCTTTAACAGGCTCTTTAAACAGTATAAACTGGAGCAGGCCTGCGCGATCAGCGTGGCCGCGGCCGCTCCGCCAATCCCCCAGTGAAAGACGAGTACAAACAGCAGGTCCAGGCCAATGTTGACCGCGGAGGCCACCACCATAGCGTGGAGCGGTGTTTTCCCGTCTCCCATGGCCCGAAGGATAGAGGCCAGAACATTATATGCCATCACAATGGGAATTCCCCAGAACATGATCCTTAAATACAAAAGACTCCGCCCGATGATTTCATCCGGCGTATTCAAAAGCAGCAGGACCGGCCGCGCAGCCGCCTGCATGAGAGCTAACATGACCACGGATCCAAGACAGGCCAGAATCGCCGAATTTGCGATTACCTGCCGAAGCTTTCTGTAATCTCCAGCCCCGAATTCGTAAGCCATCAGTATGGCAAATCCCTGGGATATGCCCTGAATCATCCCCAACACCATCCAGTTCAGCCAGTCCGCGGCCCCGAGCGCAGCTAACGCGCCGACGCCCAGCGCCTGACCAACCACCATGGTGTCCACCACGGTATAAAACTGCTGAAATACATTGCCAAACATCAGAGGCAGTGAAAATGCGAAAATAAGCTTCAGCGGATGCCCCTCCGTCATTGTCCTAATTTTGGCCATTTTAATTTTCTCCTGATTTCTTTTTCTTTTTATCAATACCGTATATTTCCAGAATGATTATAACCTGTCAAGGCAAAAAGTGCAATCCGATTCCGGAAAGTGTCCGGCCGGGCAGGGAGTGAATTGTAACAAGCGGACGCAAAAATACCGCCGCTCATGATGGCTGCATGGGCGGCGGTATTTAACAGAATGCAGTGGATTTCAAACACCATTATGGGTGAAACTGTACCGGAGTCACCTCCGGTGTCAGGGGTTCCATCCGGTATTCCGGAAACTGGTCGATCAGATCGTTCAAACAGAGTGCTGTGCTGTGAACAATGTCATGAGCCAGCATCACCACATGTTTTCTTCCCATCGTCGTCTCCCGGGCGTTCGCTATCAGTTCTTCCGGCTCGGATTTCTTTAATGCATCCTCCAGGCTGGCATTCCAGTCGAAATAAATGAAGCCTCTGGCTGTCATCTCTTTGATAATATCCTGATATACCGGTTTATTGTATGCATTAATGCTTCCGCCCGGAAAACGAAAGAGCGTTACTCTCACTCCGGTTACTTCAAGTACAGTTTTGTAGGCCTCGTTGAAATCTTCAAGATAGCTGGCTGTGCTTTGATAAATCTGCTCATAATCATGGCGGTTGCAGTGGATTCCAATGGTGTGGCCTTCTGCAGCGATCCGCTTTGCCACCTCCGGATTTTTCCTCACGTTTTCGCCTACCAGGAAAAATGTCGCCTTTATGTTCCGGGCTTTCAGCACATCCAGAACGGCGGCGGTATTTTCCGCAGAAGGCCCGTCATCAAAGGTTAAATACATGGTTTTTGGGTGGAAGAAGGCGTCGATCCCTCCCGCGATTCCCTCCGCCAGCTTCTCCTGATATTCCGCCTGGGTAAGCTTTCCGCGTTCCTCCGGGCTGGACAGGAAGCCGGTCTCGATCAGGCACGCAGGCATCTTCGTCCAGCCTGTTACCACAAAATCCGCGTCACCGCGCAGTTCCCTCTCCTTGGCTCCAGTACGCTTCACCGCTTCCTCATGAATCAGGAGAGCCAGCCGTCTGCTGTCACGGGAGGGGTCCGTTCCGTCGTACCATGTCTCGATTCCGGTTGGCACTTCCTCTTCATATGTATTCTGATGAATGCTCACAAAGGCATCGGCGCTATAGCGGTTCGCCGCCTCCGCCCGCTGCTCCTTCGTCATATAGGTATCGGTTTCCCGGGTCAGAATCACCCTGTAGCCCGATTCTACCAGCTCCTCCCGAAGCTTCTTTGCAATTTCCAGATTGATGTCCTTTTCCAGTACCCCGTCTGCATAACATCCCTCATCGGTCCCTCCGTGGCCCGGATCTACTATAATAAGCGGAGGTTCCGGGTCACTTTCTGTGGTTTGGAAAACTGTTTGTTTCTCCGTCCGGCTCTGTACGCCAGTTTCCTGCCATCTGCCGCTTCTATCATGCTTGCCTGCTGCCTCCAACTGGTACTCTGCCAATTTTCTGATTCCCGACGCCGGCAGAGTCTGTAATGCTGCCGGATTCGTGGCTGCCGCCTGGCTCTCAGTTACTGCCGGATTCACCGCTGCCGCCTGGCTCCCGGTCGCCGCCTGCGCCTCAGCCGCCGCCGGGCTTACCGCCGCATTGCCTCCCGGAAACATCCCCATCGTCTCCATTGCCGTAAACAGAAACACTGCTGCAATTCCGCCAGCCGCTGCCGCAGCACAATCCCCCAGCCATCTTCTTCTCGTATTTCTCCCGTTTTTCCTGTAACGGGTTTCTCGTTCGTATCTCATTGTACAGCTCCTCCGCCTCAATATTCATTGATTCCAGATTACACAGGAGCTGCATCAAAAGACCATCATTTTTGCATCATAGTTGCATCATCTCGATATTTTTACAAATAATTCCTGGATACCGTCGTAATAACCGACCGTCGCAGTCGTATTTCCTTTTCCGGTTCCGGGAAACACGTACTTCTTAAAATACGGCGTCATTTCCATCAGCGGATTGTTTCCCTCATAGGGCTGCGGAGCTTCCAGTCCCAAATATCCGCTCCACTTCCCGGCGATCTCATCCGGATCCATGTCAGCCCAGGTGCGTTCCGTCCGGACATAAAACTCATATAGTTTTCCATCGTCCGCGTCGATATAGGCATCGATCAGGCGGTTTCCCCGGTCGTTGTTTTTCTGAATGTTGGAAAGGCTGACCTTCCACACTGCCACGTTATTCCGAGGCTCCAGCACGTCGATTGCAGAATAGAGGACAGCGTCGTAGGCGGAGCGATCGGCTTCTCTCACGGAATCAGGAAGAATTCCCAGTTCTTTCAGCGTTTCAAGGCCCTCGTTTACGACCCGAAACAGCTCCTCCTCTTTGATCTCACGGTCGGACGGTCCTCTGTGATTGACGATAAACGCATACGTTCCCGCCGCCTCTCCATAGGCTTCACCGGAAGCCTCCTGCCTCTCCCCGGCATACGGTTCGCTCTCGGGAAGCGTCTGGCTGTTTAAAGCCTCCGCCAGGATAAACAGCTTATCACTGCGGCTTAAGGAGTATCGGTATCCCTCGCCTTCTCCCTCCCCATCTTTTACGTGGATCTCATTCAAAACCGATTTGTCGCGGTATCCGGATATGGCTTCCGGCCCCCAGATGGCCAGAGCCATGACCAGGGCGGCAAACAGAAGCAGCAAGAAATTTACAGCTGTTTTTTTCATACTTCACCACCTCCTTCACCGTCACCCCGCCAGGCGGCAGGAGCGCCGTCTTCCCACGGAAGGACAAAGCTGAAGCAGGAGCCTTTTCCCGGCTCGCTCTCGATTTCCAGCCTGCTGTGATGAAGAAGCAGTATCTCCTCACAGAGAGCCAGTCCCAGGCCGGCTCCGTTTCTGCTCCTGGAACGGGATTTATCCACCATGTAAAATGCCTTCGTTATCTTGTAAACTTCCTCCTCCGGAATCCCGACACCGTGATCCTTAACGGAGAAGCGGTACCCCTCCGAAACGGCATACCCATCCACATCGATGCGGCTGCCTGGCTCTGAGGCCTTGCAGGCGTTGTCCAGAAGATTGATGAGCACGGATTTTATCAGGCTTGCGTCACACCGGATCATCCCTTCATCGTATGTAAAATGAAAATCCATATTTTTCTTTGCCGCATACATATCATACAGGTAGAAAAACAGCGATTCCGCAGAGACCATCTGTAGCTCGATCTCCTGGCGTTTCGTCACAATGATGTCTAACAGCCGAAGCGACATCGTCTCCAGACGCCGTCCTTCTGTGTAAATGTAATTGGCGCACATAAAACTCTTCTCCTCATCCAGCCGGTGAGACCGCAGCATATCCGCATAACCGATGATCGCAGTTAAAGGCGTCTTAAGCTCATGGGCAAACGCCCCCACGAAGTCTTCCCTCGCCCGGATCTCTTCTTCCAGCTTGATGATATTATCTTCCAGCGCATTGGCCATACGGTTGAAGTCTGCCGTCAGCTGCCCCAGCTCGTCGTCGCTTACGAGCCTGGCGCGATAGTCGTAGTCGCCCGCCGCCATCCGTTTTGTGGCCCGTGTCAGCAGCCGGATCGGCCTTGTCAGCCAGGAAGAAATGAGATGCATGAGAACCGTTCCCAGAAGCAGAATAACGACTGTCACCCTCCGGTAAACCACAAAGCCCGTAGCCCGGTCATGAAACACCTCGGTAACGTCTCTCATCGTCTCTAAATAAAGCCTCTTATCCAGCGCCTCCACCCGGGCGGCCGTCTGAATATAATAGCTGTCGTCCAGCCGGATCACCCGGTAGGTCTTCGTATTTTCCTCAAGCGCGAGAAGCAGCCCGTCATCGGCCGTGAAGCCGTCGGCTGCGTAAAGCACCTGTTTCTGATCATCGGAAATCCGCAGCATACGTCCCGTATCCTGCCCGCCTGCCTCTAAGTTAGAGGCGATCTGACGCGTCGTGTCTTCCTGCAGCACATCATATTTGGCCGGGACATTGAGCGCGGCCGTCTCAAATGCAAACTTCAGGATGCTGCTCTCATCAAGCGCCTGCCCGGCTTCCCGGTCCAGTGCACGCTCAAACACGTAATTTACGAAATAAAACCCGCTGAATCCAAATGCAGCCGCCATGACAATCATGGTCCATAAAAGCAGTTTCAGTGAAAATTTCATCGCCCTACCTCAAGCCGGTACCCCACCTTATATACGGCCACCAGCCGTGGAAATTCGCCGTTTTCCCAGTTCAGCTTCTTCCGCAGACGCTGTACATGCAAATCCAGCGTACGGCTGTCGCCGGAGTATTCGCCCTCCCACACCTTCTCGTACAGCGTTTCCCGAAACAGCGCCACATTCCGGTTCCGCAAAAAGAGGACCAGGAGCAAAAATTCCTTATTGGTCAGCTCCACCGGCCTTCCGGCCTTCATGACGGTCCGCGCCTCCACATCTACCACCACGTCGCCCGCAGACAGACGCCTCTCCGTCTTATTGTATCTGCGCAGAACCGCTTCCACTCTGGCCACCAGCTCGACCACATCAAAGGGCTTCACCAGATAATCATCGGCCCCCAGCTTAAGCCCCTTCACCCGGTCTCTCACCTCATATTTTGCGGTAATGAAAATCACGGGTATCTCCATGGGGCGTATGTATTCCATGATGTCGAAGCCGTCAATCCCCGGCAGCATGATATCCAGTAAAATGAGGTCAAATTTCTCATTTTCTATGATTCTGAGCGCCTCCGCCCCATCCTGAACCACCGTACAGTGGTATCCGGCCTCCGACAGGTTCAAATCGATCAGATCGCAAATCGGTTTCTCGTCGTCCACTATCAGTATTTTTATCATGATTCCTGTCTCCACCCCCAATAAGCCCTGGCCTTTTCCACCAATTCCTCCATCGTGCTGTCGTCTTTACTCTGGTACTGTTTCTTAAATTCTGTTTCCGGATAGAATCCGCCCGTCTTCTGGTAATAGATGGAATAATCATTTTCCAGGATCGTCTCACCATCTTTTCCCTCATAGCTGTACCGCGCCAGAACCGCCAGATCCTTCATCCCGTCGCCGTCAATGTCTCGGCAGGCGACTCCCTTCAGCGCATACAGATTTTCATAGTCGCCCATAGGCTGGAAGCTCCATACGATGTAGCCCTGCTCATTGACGAGATAGACCATAAATACGGTATATTCCGCCATCCGGTACGTTCCCGGAACCACCAGTAAGTTCCCCAGCTTCTCGAACTTGCGCCAGTAACTCTGCTCGGATACCACCTTGAATCCATGTTCCTTTAATTCATCCAGCGTAGCGGCTGTATACAGGAATTCCGTTGAATATCCATCCTCTAAGAAAGAGGCGATAAACCGGATACTCTTGTTCATTCCAAACCGGTTAATCTTGTCGGAGAGGCGCCAGTCGCGGTAAAAACCAGTTTCATTCTGAAACAGCACATCTCCAACCTTATATGCCCTGCCTGCGGCGGAGTCTTCCTTTTCACAGGAAGTGATCAGCAGAATGTCTGTCTTTCCGTCTCCGTTTAAATCCTGAAAAGAGACGGCGGAAATCCCCTGATTGAGCTGATTAAGCTCCCCTCTGACCTGATTGTTTGTCTCCAGCTGATCCGTCTGATAGACCGTGTTTCCGTTTTCATCTGCAAAAAACAGGACGAGGCGGCGATACGTCCTGTCAATGGCAGGAATCATGGAGACATCCCCAAATGCTTTTACCGTCATGGTAAATACCTGGTTTTCAATAATATCGAAACCGCTTGCGGCGATATCCGCCTCTTTCTTCACACCTTCAAGGCGTTTCTGATAGGCATTGTAGGCGTAAAGCGCACTTTGCTCCTCCTCCGCCTGCACGGGAAAGCGGCCGGAACAAGCCGCAGAAAACAGGGACAAGCACAGAAGGCCTGCCGCGGTGCGGACAAATAATTTTCTGTATTTCAAAGGGATCACCTGCCTTTTTCTTCGGACTCAGACGCAATTCGTGTACATTGATATTTTATCAGACATAGCTGGAAAATGGAATGGCGAAAACCTTCTTAAACTCTTCGTATGATATTTTCCCCGAAATAAACCCTTCAAGTGCCAGATATCTCTTTTCCGCCGTTGTATTATCCCGGTTGTGACACCGGTCCACGAGCCTGTCTTCCTCAGCCAGCGGCTGTTCGATATGCTTCCGCTCACTATAAGCCTCAAAGTACCGCAAGCCAAACTTTCTCTGTGAAACGGCATTGATATGGATTCCCGCCAGTTCACTGTTCTCCACCGCAAATTTTGCTTCGCTGACCGCGTGGCGGAACAGTACTCCCTCCGTCTCCCATTCATCGATGGAGCTTACGCCTGCAACCGGCCGGTCATAGTTTATCGGCTCAGTCATCATCTGCCATCTTCCGTTGCGCAGCATCTCGATTCTTTCATTATAGATTGAGGGCACTTCATGAACGAAGCCGCGCCCTGCCATGTTTGACTGTCCGATTAACAGAAATGATTTCATGGATTCCTACCTCCGTTACAACAAATTATTTTTTCCTATAAGCATCCTTCGCATTGTGAGCGAAAAAAATCAGGGCGGTAACCGGTCCTGTTGTATCCAGTATACCATGACCAGAATAAAATTTCAGCAGTTTTTGGCTTTACCGTAGTTCACAACGCTGTCTTTCTGTTTTATAATGAACCTGTAAGTACACATACGGAGGATGTCTATGAACGAACGAATCGTGGAATACATTAACATTTTAGGAGGATTTTGCGGAAAAAGAGACGTTTCCCAACTGTCTCCGGAAGAATTAAAGAAGACTTACGGAATCGATCAGGCAGACGTTATGGTGCTGTTTGGCGGCAGCATTCTGTGCGGCGGCGATGTGCTGGCCCAGGCGATACAGAACCATGCCGCGAAAAAGTACGTCATTGCAGGCGGAGCCGGCCATACCACGGAAGCGCTGCGAATCCGGGTCCATCAGGAATTCCCTGATATTGAGACGGCAGGACTGCCGGAAGCCAGGGTCTTTGCTTCCTATCTGAAGGCATGCTATGGGCTGGAGGCCGATCTTCTGGAATGCTGCTCCACCAACTGCGGCAACAATATTACGTATCTTCTGGATCTGCTGCGGGAAAATCAGATTTCCTTCCGCTCCATCATCCTGGCACAGGATGCCACCATGCAGCACCGTATGGAAGCCGGACTGCGCAAGTACGTCTCGGATGACGTCATCATCATAAATTATGCCGTCTACCAGGCAAACGTCATCATGAAGGACGGGAAGCCTGCCTATGATACAGAAATCTTCGGCATGTGGGACATCGACCGTTATCTCACGCTCCTCATGGGGGAAATCCCGCGTCTCACCGATGGTCCGGAGGGATACGGACCCCTGGGCAAAAATTATATTGCGCACGTCGACATTCCCGACAGCGTCGCCGCCGCTTTTGATGAGCTTCAGTACACCTGCCGCGGCATGGTGCGGCAGGCCAATCCGCTGTATGCCTCCCGGGATTAGTACAGCGTTGCCCTGTTTCAGGCTTTGCCAGTCCCCGCACCCGGGTCTCCGTTACGGGCCTCATAATGAAAAGCAGGATAGGATTACCGGCTTGTGATGATTCTGCCGGTCATTCTACCCTGCTTTTTTCTATCTGGATTAATCCCAAAATGAATCGTACTTACGTATTCTCCGTCCGTTTAGCAAGTTCCCGCCGAAGAAGTTCCAACTCATCGTCTTTTGCTCTCAGTTCTTCTTCCCTCTTCTGCGCCTCCTCTTCCAGCCTCCTGATCTCTTCCTGCTGCTCTTCAATCATCAGTTCCACCGTGTTCTTATCATATAATGCCAGCGTCTCATTATACATCGCTATCAACTCCTCCGGTTTTCTCTGAAACTCTGCGATCTCCCTGTATAGTTCCCGAAAAGCCGGATACGCCTCTGTCACCCGGATCATATCTTCCGGTTTGTCTGAACTCAAAAAATACAGCCAGGCATCCAACTCTTTATCTATAATTGTGAGTGATTTCCTGAAAAATGTCAAGTGCTATAAAGATATACTCCTGCAGTAATTCCAACTCCAGTCCGGTGTCAAATTTCTGGCTGGAACGGTGAATATACTGGTCAGGAATCTGATGGAACTCTCTGGAACTGTGCTCTACCAGCACGATGGTATAGACCTTCTGAAGATCACGGTAGGAAAACTTTTTCTTCTTCAGACTCTTCTGCCGGTCATATTGCCGGATGATCAGATCTGAGGAGTAACAGGCACTTCGTTGTCCCGGAAAATGGTAGCCAACCTTCTGGATTTCCACATTAGCCAACGCTCCCGATTCCAGCTCCACAACAATATCCATAATGATCAGCGACGCTTCCGCCGCCAGTCGTTTGGACTGTAACGGCAAAACCTGTTTTACCGTTACTTTCTGACCGATTATTACAGTTAAAAGCCGCGACAGCCTCTCCCCGTGAATCACCGGATCAAATATGTGCTTAAAAAACGGGTCGTACGTTATCTTAAGCCCTCTCGTTCCTTTGACAAAGTCGAGGAGTTCTCTCTGCATATCCTCTGTCAGTGATAAATACTGTCCATAAGCAGGCGACTGTTCTAAAATTCCTAATGCCTCTTTTTCGGACAGCACAAGCCCGCCCATGCAATTTGATGGTTGCTTTGTGTTCCTCATACGCTTTTTCTGCTTATTCAGATATGATTGGTTGAAATAAATGGCGAAATGCCAGACAACGGCGGACTGCACGTCTTGCATACAGCATACCGTGATGATCAGACTGTACGGTCCGAATGTCCCGTTCAGAAAATGATTAGGTCTATTATATCAGATCCATCTGAAAAAAGAAACCTCTGCACCAAAAAGCCCCATATTTTCATCATCTGAAAATACGGGGCTTCTGACTTAAATCCTCTGTATTCCTTATCCGCGTCCAATCCTCTCTGCGATCTCCACAAGACTTGGCAGACAGGCATCAAAGAACATCTTATACGACTGACAGAAGTACTGATGATTCCCGTGATCCTCCTGTCTGGTTCTCCGGCAGCCGCCGCGGCAGAGCATTGCGTATCGGCAGTCTGCACACGCCTCCTCCTTTTGAAGGGATTTCTCGATAAATTTAATCTCTTCCCGCTTCTTATCTATCATCTCCACCGTATCCGTCCGGAAATTGCCCAGACGGTACTCGTCCAGCACATAGAAATCGCATGGATACACGGTTCCATCCGCCTCTACCACGTACTGCATTCCGCAGGTCCCGCGCATGTCACAGGATTCCGGCATCTGGCCCAGCAGAATCGCGATATAATTCTCAAACTGCCGGATATACGGCTGTTTTCCCTCCTTCAGATCACGGAACCACAGCTCGAACAAATCGATCAGAAACATTCCGTACGCCTCCGGTGTCAGCGAATAATCCCGGCCACCCGGTTCTTCCATGAGCGGATCGAGACAGGCGATAAACTGCAGGTAATTTAACTGGTTTTTCCGGTAGAACTCATACGTTTTTTTAATATGAGGCGCGGTTCTCGCATGCACCACGGAAAGTATGTTGAAGTCCACTCCAGTCTTCTTAAGCATTTCAATATTTTCCATGATCCGGGTAAAACTGCCTTTTCCAGCGGGAGTTTTCCGGTAATAATCATGCTGCTTCGGTCCTCCATCCAGAGATACGCCCACAAGGAAATGATTTCTCACAAAGAATTCCGCCCACTGCTTATCCAAAAGCGAACCATTCGTCTGGATTGCATTGAAAATCTTCACGTTATTGACATTGTATTTTTCCTGAAATTCGATGGATTTTTCAAAGAACGGAAGCCCGCTGAGCGTCGGCTCGCCTCCCTGATACGCGATCGTGCAGCTTCCCTCCGAATAAGCCAGAACCTGGCGGATCACCTCCTCTAATGTCTCAACCGACATAAACCCGTAGGCCCCCTGTTCCCGTTTGGACATCGTATCATAATAAAAACAGTATTCACACCGCAGGTTGCAATTTCCTGACGATGGTTTAATCAGTACACTGATTGGCGGCATAAGCACCCTCCCTCTTTCGTACCGGCAATCATGCCGGCGGCCATTTTCATAAACACACTGATAAATATTATAATGGTTTCTTACCGTAAGTACAAGAGTAAACTTACTCGAGTTTCCGCAGTTCTGTCCACAGAAGCACCATTACTGTTTATACTTATATACAACTTTAAAAAAATGCCCAAAATATAAGGAATCCTATCCCTTTTTGATGTAAAATTAAGCTACCAAACAAA